>BNJS01002579.1_pt1 | contig 91024 bp, 141 predicted proteins | sample 8540461 | NCBI WGS metagenome assembly BNJS01 (sample SAMD00202454, study PRJDB9452) | human saliva metagenome | isolation source: human saliva | place: Japan | reverse complement strand
AATAATATTTACTTTTTATATTTAATTTTAGAATTTTAAAATTTGAAGTTCTATTTACAATGCTGAGAAAAATTTTTAAGGGGTTGTTGCAAAATTAACAAAAAGTAAAAATAGTTCGTTACTGAGTAAATTTTTAACGATAAAAATCAAGAATCTGCATCATAGAAGCTCTAAGCAATAAATTGCTAAGTGCTTCTAAGAAATCAGGAAACTCGTTGCACTCAAACACTTCTGAATTTGCTCGAGCTCATTCTATTTGATTTTTATCTAAAATTTCCATTCGTAACTCACTTATTTTTACTTTAGGGTTTGAAATTTTCAATTTACAGCAGCACCTTTTTATTATTTTAAAAATATTTAAAAATAAATAAAAATATTATTTTTGATAGATAAAAATATAATATCTGCTATAATATCTCTGATGAAACTGTAATTGTGGTTATTACAATGCAAGTATATAAGATTATAGTTTTTAAGCTATAATTGAAATAGAATATATATTCTCAAATAATATAAAAAGGAGAAAGCTACTAGTAAAGCAAAAGAGAATATATATATATGTACCGATAGCTAATCGGAATTTACGACTATGGAGAGTACAAAGAACTATGGGTAGATACGAGGTACTCGTTGAAGTAGTAATAATTTAGTGTATTAAATATTTTTTTAATACATTTCTAGTGGCGAAATGGGGGAATATGAAAAACTAGCATTAATATTAGGAGTTTTATCATTAGTGGCATGTACAGATCAGAAGGTAGTAAACTATAATACAGCAAGATTAGATAACATAGAAGCCTATTTAGCAAAATAATAAGGCAGTAAAACCTTCAGAAAATGTTGATAAACTAGTAGAAGAAGGAAAAGTTGAATATTCAGAAGAGTATTTATCCTTAGAAAAGGAGGCTGACAAATGGAGAGAGAAAAAGCTCAAGAGTCACAACAACAATAACATTATTACTATTATTAGTATTTTCTTTACCAGCATTAGCAATCCAAACACTAACAACAACACAAATGCGTGAAAATACAATAAGAATAAATGCATTAGAAATAAAGAACATAGATATAACAAATATAGAAGCACCAAAAGAAATGACAATAGTATTAGATGAAAGAGCATTAAACTTTGATTTTGATAAATCAATAGTTAAACCTCAATATTTTGAAATGTTAAATAACTTAAAAAGATTTCATAGAACAAAACAACTATGAACTAACAATAGAAGGACATACAGATTCTGTAGGAAGTAACCAATATAATATTGAACTTTCAAGAAGAAGAGCAGAAGCTGTAAAATCTAAATTAATAGAATTTGGATTACCTGAAGATAGAATAGTTGGAATAGAAGCTAAGGGAGAAGATTATCCAGTAGCAACAAATGAAACGCCAGAAGGAAGATTACAAAATAGAAGAGTGGAATTTAGATTAGTTCAAAGATAATACATATTAGGGGTAAATATATAAGTGCAAGAAGGGAGAAGTATAAATGGGAAATAACAGCTTAAGTAATACTGAAAAAAACTTACGTTCAATAGCTAAGAGATATGAAAAATGTAAAAATATTCAGTAGGTCTTGCAGTACTTTTTAATGAATGGGGCAAGTGCATTTTCTAATACAAATGCAGTTCAAGAATCAGAAAGACAGAAAGAAGTAGCAAAAAGATAGCCAAGCAGAAAAAGACTGTGGGTAAAAGAAGCAAAATCGGAAAAAGAAAGAATCAAGTCAAAAAGTTAAAAGCTTCGTGGGTAAATATGCAATTTGGAGCTAATGATATGTATAGCAATCTTTTTGCTACACCTAAAACTAAAAGTAGATAAAGCTTCAGTTGTAAAAAGCGAAAAAAACTGTATTAGTAGCAAGTACAGATAATACAGCAAGTTTACCTATGTTTTGCAAAAACTATTAACAGATATAGAAGAAACTACAGAAAATAGAACAGAAGTTCTAACAACAATTACTAAAAAAGAAGAAACTCCTACAGTGGAAGAAATAAAGGCAAGTAAAAAAGAATTAAGAAGTTCAGTAGGAAATTTACAAGATAAAAATAGATACAGCAAGAAAAAGAAAAATCAAAAAGAAATAGATGGGCTAAAAATTAGAATTAGTTCAACTTATGGAACAAGGAGATCAAGTAGTAAAATCACCTTGGGCTTCTTGGCAATTTGGAATGAACTATTTCTATGAAGATTGGGGTGGATCATACAAAGGAAGAGGAGATAGAACTAAAAAAATATCCTTTTGAAGGAATATTTACAAGAAGCAATGGAAATGAAAGATATATTTCAACTTCAAGTAAACAATATTCTAAACTTACAATGACTGATAGTATAACATCAGCTAGTACAAATAGAAGAACTAATATAAAAAATGGTTATGGTTTAGTTGGAGTGGGAACAGTTCAAGAACCTATAGTAGCATTTGATGTAAATGCTGGAATAAGACCTAAACAAGTTGTAAAAGGAGCTATTAGAATAACTGAAAAAGAATCCTATTGCAATTGCTCAGCCTGAAGCAATAGTATTTAATTCGACAACAATAAATATAGTACCTCCTTCACCAGTAAGTGTAACAGCAACAGTACCAACTGTAAATGCACCAAATGTTACTCCACCAGGTGTAAATGTTCCAGCTTTACCTACAGCTTTAAGTTTTTCACCTGTTACTCCTAGTGTGACAGCTCCAACAGCACCAACTGTAGTAGTAAGTAATCCTCTTGATTTAAGTTTTAATGGAACTGGATTTGGACAATGGTATACTCCTTCAACAAGTCAATCTAGTTTATATCTTGAAAATTATCATGAATACAATACAACAGCACCAGTATATTTGACATACACTGCTACTGGTAGAACTATGACTGGAGGAACTGTCCAAGTTAAACTTGATAATGGAAGTGCAGGAACTTCACTAATCCCAGGAACTTCAAGTTCTCAAGGAGTTTATTTTATAAATGATGCAGCAGATCACTCCAGTTACTATAAAAGGGTGATTATGACATAACTAGAGCTTCTGATCAAGGAAAATGGAACATTATATTTTGTTAGTTTAAATCCATATAAAGTTGGTAATAATAGCTCTACTGATGGTGTATATGATTTTGCAGGAAATTTAACATTACATGGTCATAATAATGCAAGTTCAGGAAATCTTTTATTAGGGTTTTTGAACATCAACTATTAGCAAATGGTTCAGGTGGTGGAGAAAATTATGCTAATGTAATTAATGGTAATGTGACAAGTATATTAAAAAAATACAGGAACTATAACTTTACAAGATGGATACAATTTAGTTGGAATACAAATTGATACTGAGTATACTAGAGTAATGATGCAACACATGGATTTATTAAAAAAACCAGAAACTATAAACGATGGTAAAAATAATAATTAATTCTAAAAAAATAGTATAGGAATTGATTATGGAAATTATTGAGTGCATCTCCTAATACTAAATTAACCTTAGGAAATATAGAAGTAAATGGAGAAAAATAACTATGGTTTTAGAATGAAATCATATTATAATATGAAATATGGAGGAACTAACCCTACTTATTATGATTTAACAGAGGTAACTGGTGGAGGAAGTGGTAAAAATATCTGTAAAAGGAAAAAGAATGTTGGAATCTCAATAGCTCAAGGATATTCAACAGGAGATCCTCTTACTAACATAACGGGCTTAAATATAGAGGTTGGAGGAACAAATAACATAGGATTTCTAAGAAATTCTCAAAAATGATCTTCCAACTGCAAATATTAATACAAATGCTATGGTTTTAAATAATACCACTACAGGCGCAACATTTAATTTTGATTCATCTGCAACAGTTAGTGCATTAATAAGAAGTGATGTTCATGAAATAATACTTGATAAAGATATTACTGTTGGTGCAACAGGTATTCAAAACTCATTGATGCAAGCTGGTAATGATGGAAAAGTAACATTAGCAAGTGGAAAAACTATTACTTCAACAACTGCTAATGAATTTTATGGAATGACAGCGGGTAATTTTGCTGGAGCTGATGGAAAGAAGGCAACAGCCAAAAACTTAGGTACTTTAGCTATTGGTGGAAATAAAAGTTTGGGTATGGCTATAGATGTAGACGATGAAGGTATTAATAAAGGAACCATTAACTTTACAGGGACTAATGGAGCGGGAGTATACAATACAGGAATTTTTACAGCTAAATCAGGAAGTTCAATAAATGTTAATAGTCCTGGGCAAAACAGCATTGGAGCATTTAACTCTGGAACTTTAACAATTGATAAAGGTGCAACAATAACAGGAACTGCTAAAGATGCAACAGGAATTTATGCCACAGGTGGAACAGCGACAAATAATGGAACTATATCTATGACAGCTGAAAAAGCAAAAGGTTTAGTTACAGATAAAGATGGTACTACAACAGGAACTATTATAAATAATGGAACAGTATCTGTTACAGGTAAAGAATCAGTAGGAGCTGCCGCTCTTGATGGTACTATAACTGCTGCAACTGGAAGCATTTCTGCTAGTGGACTTTCAGGAATAACTCTATATACAGGTGGAACTACAGGAGGAACAATAAATGCAACAGGAGGAACAATAGATGCTACAGATGGTGCAATTAACGTTTATGCTGATAAAGGAACTATAAACTTTAATGGAGCTACTATTAATACAGGAGCAAGTTCTTTAGCATTTATGAAGGGTGGAGGAGCTGTAAACTTTAATTCTCCAACAACAGCTAACATAGATACAAATGGTACAGCATTTTATATACCACCTACTGTGTCGCCTATACCAACAACTCCAACTTATTCAGCATTTACAGGTTTAACTGGGGCTGCACTAACAGGATTTAATAATTTGAATAAATTGACTTTAAATATGGCAGCTAATTCAAATTTAGCAGTTGCTTCTTATGTACAAACTAAGATATCAGATCTTGCTACTTCAAGTATTGGAGCTTTAGGAGCTACTGTAACAGGAACAAATTATAATGACTATCTACTATATAAGAGTGAATTGACAGCTGATGCAGGAAGTACTTATGCTCAGTTTAAAAAGATAGCATTATCTAACTCTTCTATAATAAATAATGCTAATCTAAGTACAGCAGATAATAATGTTGTACTGATGGCTCAAGAGAATAATGAAGCGAATAAAGATTGGGTGAAATTGACTAATAATGGCACTATTTCTTTAACAGGAAAAAGGCTCTCTTGCAATGTATGCAAGTAATGGAAAAATAACTAACTCTGCTAATTCTAATATCACAGTTGGAGATAGTGGAACTGCTATTTATGGAAAAATAAAGGTGTGGGGGATACTTTAATTGAAAATAGTGGAACTATCACAGTTGGAAAAAAGCATCAACAGGAATTTATGCTAAAGATTATGAAACAACTGGAGTCGAAAAAATAAAGGAACTATTAATTTAGCTGATGATGATGGAATAGCTATAAGTTATGAACCTAATTTAACTTCAGCTATAGTTGTTGAAAATAAAGGAAAAATAACTAGTACTGCTAAAAAAAGGTACAGGAATCTATGCAGCAAAAGATGCTAATTCTATCCAATATTCTGCATTAAACTCTGGAACTATCTCACTAGAAGAAGGTGGAGTAGGTCTATACACTAATGCGACTTCTACTACTATAAGTCCTAAATTATCAAATACAGGAACTATTAAAGTAGGAAAAAAATGGTATAGGATTATATGGTTATGAAGAAACTACAACAGGAAATATTACGGTTGGAGATACTGGTATAGCTCTATATTCTCAAGGTGGAGATGTCAATATAGGAAGTACAACAGACAGTCCAACAATTACAGTAGGAAATACTAATGCTACTGCTGTATATACAACAGGAAGCGGACAAAAATGTAACAAGTACTAAAGCTAATTATGATATAGGAACAGAATCTTACGGTTTTGTTAATAAAGGAACAGGAAATACATTAAATATAAGTGGTGGAACTGCTACTTTAAAAAGATAAAGGAGTATTCGTATATTCAAATGATACAACTGGAAATATAACTAATAGTAATCCTATCAGTTCAACTGGAACTATAGGTTCTAATATAGGAGTTTATTCAGCTGGTACCGTAAATAATAGTGGAAATATAAGTTTCACTGGAGGAACAGGAAATATAGGAGTATATGTAATTGACAATGGAAATATAACTAATAGTGGAAAAAAATTAATGTAGGAGCTTCAACAACAGCTAAACGTAGTATAGGAGCTGTAGCTAATACAGGTACTATCAACAATACTGGTAATATAGTTGTCAATGGACAATATGGATTAGGACTTTATTCAACAGGAGCGACAAGTACTATCAATAATGGTGCAAATATCACTCTTACTGGTGATGAAACTATAGGTGCATATGGAGCTAATGGTTCTAACATTAATTTGACTTCTGGAACTATAGCTTCAACAGGAAATAAAACAACAGGTTACTATTTAGGAGGAGGAACTGCTAGTACTATAGCTTCAGGAGCTAAAAATAAATGTAACAGGAAATGAAGCTAATGGTATATATGTAAATAGTGGAGCTAATTTAACATATACTGGAGAAACAAAAAGTTACAGGAGATGCTGCTTATGGACTAATAGTTGACGGAGCTTCAACTGTTAATGCAACAGGAGGAAAAGTAACTATAGGAGGAACATCAGGAGTTAATGGAAGTTCTTCAGGAGCAAATTCTAACAGAGGAGCTGCTGGATTAGTTGTAACATCTGGTTCAACACTATCTGGAAATAATTTGAATGTTATTGCAGATGTGGCAGGAGAAAAATTCAGTTGGTGTTTACTCAGCAGGTTCACTTGCAATAGATTCAGCGAGTGTATCTGCTTATGATAGTGCTGTAAACTTCTATACTAATGGAGGAACTCTTTCAATAGGAAACAATGGAGGAACTAGTACAGTTTTAACTGGAACTGGAGCTAATAAAGGAGCATTAATGTTCTATACTCCAAGTGGAAATATTCTATTAAATGGTCCAGTAAATGCAACAGTACAAGGTTCAACAGATACACTTAAGAGAGGTACAGCTTTCTACTATACAGGTGGAGGAACATTAGGAACAACTAGTAGCTATACTCAATTGAATCCAATAGCTATAGCTTCTTGGGCAAGAAATCGTTTTGGTAATGGTACAACAAGTACTTTAGGTAACTTAAATTTAACTATGAACCAAGATTCAAGATTATTCTTAACAGAACAAGTTGATGTAGCTCTATCTAATACTTCAGCAACTAGTCTATTCAGTGGTTTATCTTCTACTGAAAGACCAAATATAACTGGTGCTGGATCAGGATACAGAACATTTATGCTATATCATAGTCATTTGAATGTTGATAATGCAGTAAATTTAGATAATACTAATGATCCATATAACTTAATGGAAATTTCTAGTTCATCTATAACTAATAATAGTACTATAACTGGTACACAAGCTGGTCAAATAGCTCTTGCACAAGCTAATGATACAACACCAAAATCAGTTGTAACATTAACTAACAATGGAACTATTACTTTATCTGGAGCAAATTCAGCTGGAATTTTTTTGCTAAAAACGGTATTGTTAAGAATACAAATGATATAACTGTAGAAAATTCTTCTTCAGGAATATATGGATTAAATAATACAGAAATAAGCAATACAGGAACTATAACAACAGGTGGTTCTTCAACAGGTATTTTCTATTCAGATATAGAAAAAAAGACTCAGCTGGAAATGTAACAGCTATTAATAATACAACGACTGGATTAAAAAAATGATGGAACTATTAATTTAAATGGTGATGATTCAGTTGCTTTTAACTTATGAACCTGGAAATATTACATCAACTGTAGCATTTGAAAACACAGGAGATATTTCAAGTACTGGAGATAAGAATGTAGGAATGTATGCAAAATTAGCAAAAGAATAATGCTGCGTACACTACTAAAAAAATACAGGAAATATTACATTAGGAAATTCAGCTTCTCTAAAGCAATCCAAATGTAGCTATGTATACTAATGCAACTTCAACAGGAACTAATCCTTTAATAAATGTAGGTAATATTACAGTTGGAGATAATGCAGTAGGAATGTATGGATATGAAGAAAAAATTCAAATGGTAATATCACAGTTGGTAATGGTTCTATAGCTATGTACTCTAAAAGGTGGAAATGTAAATGCTGCTGGAAGTATCACAACAGGAAATTCTGGAGAATCAGTAGGAGTATATACTGTAGGAAATGGTCAAACTATTACAAATAATGGAGCTACATTTAATTTAGGGTGATACTGCATTTGGATTTGTAAATGTAGGAAGTGGAAATAATATAACAAGTAATGGAGGAAGTGCGACATTAAGTAATAATGGAGTATTCATCTATTCAAGTGATAAAGCTAATACTATAAATAATAGTACTAATATATCATCAACAGGAAGCATAGGAAAGAATTATGGTATATATGCTTCTGGTACTGTTAATAACTCTGGAAATATGAATTTATCTAATGGTGTTGGAAACTTAGGGTATTTATATAACTAATGGAGGAACAGGAAGAAATAGTGGTAATATCACAGTTGGAGCATCAGATGATCCTAATGGATTTTTATAGTATAGGTATGGCAGCAGGTTATGTTGGAGATAGCACAAATCCAGCAACTACAGGAACTATAGAAAATAATGGAACTATCACTGTAACTGGAGAGAAAGGTATAGGTATGTATGGTGCTAATACTGGAACTACAGTAACTAATAATAACAATATAGTTCTTAATGCTAATAATACTATGGGAATCTATGTAGAAAACGGAGCTAAGGCTGTAAATAATGGTTCAATTAGAACAGGTGTTAGTGGATTATCATCTGTAATAGGGGTTGTTTTAGGTCAAAACTCTATATTAGAAAAATAATGGAACAATCAATATTTCAGGAACTCAAAGTAAGGGAGTACTATTAAAAAGGTGGAACGATAGCTAACTATGGAAACATAACTGTATCAGGAGCTGGTTCAAAGGAAACAGATTCATTAAATTCATCACCAACAAGTAAGAAAGTTGGTTCAGTTGCAATAAATGCACCAGCAGGAGCAACAACAGCAACAATAACTGCAGGTGGAGTAGTACAAACACCAACAGTTGTTAATACAACAGCTAGAAATCCAATCTCTGTAGCTGCAGATAGTATAGGATTGTATGTAAATACATCTGGTACACATTTCACTAATTCAATAACAGGATTAGGAAACTTAACAACTAATGCTGATTTAATAATAGGAACTGAAGCAGCTCAAAGTACAAGAAGTAGATATATTTTAGTAAATGACAACAGAATATTAAATCCATATAATACAGCTATATTAACAAGTGGAGTTTCTAAATGGGATATTTATTCAGGTTCATTAACTTGGATGACAACTCCAACTTTAGACTCAACAACTGGAGCTATAACAAATCTATATATGGCAAAAAAATACCATATACAGAATGGGCTAATGATAGAGATACATATAACTTCACAGATGGATTAGAACAAAGATATGGAGTTGAAGAATTAGGAACTAGAGAAAATAAGGTATTCCAAAAAACTTAACTCTATAGGAAATAATGAAGAAACTCTATTATATCAAGCTTTATGATGAAATGATGGGACACCAATACGCTAATGTTCAACAAAGAATACAAGCGACTGGAAATATCTTAAATAAAGAATTTAACTATTTAAGAAGTGAATGGCAAACTGTATCAAAAGATTCAAATAAAGTAAAAAGTATTTGGAGCAAGAGGAGAATACAATACAGATACAGCAGGAGTAATTGACTATAAGAACCATGCTTACGGAGTGGCTTATGTTCATGAAGATGAAACTGTAAGACTCGGAGAAGGAACAGGTTGGTATGTAGGTATAGTTAACAATACATTTAAGTTTAAAGATATAGGAAATTCTAAAGAAGAGCAATTACAAGGAAAAAGTAGGTATATTTAAATCAATACCATTTGACCATAATAATAGCTTGAATTGGACAATATCAGGAGATATCTTTGCAGGATACAACAAGATAAATAGAAGATTCTTAGTAGTAGATGAAGTATTTAGTGCAAAAAGGAAGATATCATACTTATGGAGTAGGTCTAAAGAATGAAGTATCTAAAAGAATTTAGATTGAGTGAAGACTTCACTTTAAAAACCATATGCAGCTCTAGGTTTAGAATATGGAAGAGTATCTAAGATAAGAGAAAAATCAGGAGAAATCAAGTTAGATGTAAAATCAAATGATTACTTCTCAGTAAGACCAGAAATTGGAGCTGAATTAGGATTTAAACATCACTTCGATAGAAAAAAACAGTAAGAGTAGGAGTAACAGTAGCTTATGAAAATGAACTTGGAAGAGTAGCAAATGGTAAAAACAAAGCTAAAGTTGCAGGAACAGATGCTGATTATTTCAATATTAGAGGAGAAAAAAAGAAGATAGAAGAGGAAATGTTAAGACAGATCTTAATATCGGTGTAGATAACCAAAGAATTGGAGTAACTGCAAATGTAGGTTATGATACAAAAAGGAAATAATGTAAGAGCTGGAGTAGGACTAAGAGTCATATTCTAACATCACAGTAAGTGAAAAAGGAGGCTAAGATTAGTCTCCTTTTTCATGTATTTTAGAACTAAACTTGACTTTTAATAAAAATAAATATATATGATATATATATTATAAAAAAATAAAAAGGAGACTGATTATGGTATTTAAAAAAATTCAATTGATTTATATAAAAAAGCACTTAATTTAATTCCAGGTGGAGTTAATAGCCCAGTTAGAGCTTTTTAAATCAGTAAATAGAGAAGCACCTATCTTTGTAAAAAAAGGACAAGGAGCTAGAATATACGATGAAGATAATAATGAATATATAGACTATATTTGTTCTTGAGACTTTTTAATTTTAGGTCATAATCATCCTAAAAGTTATAGAAGAAGTGAAAAAAATAATTGAAAAATGGAAGTTCTTATGGACTACCAACAAAAATATGAAGTCGATTTAGCAGAACTTATAGTAGAGATAGTTCCTTCTATTGAAAAAAAGTAAGACTAACTACTTCAGGAACAGAAGCAACTATGTCAGCAGTGAGACTAGCAAGAGCCTATACTGGAAGAAATAAGATTTTAAAATTTGAAGGTTGCTATCATGGGCATTCTGATGCTTTACTTGTAAAATCAGGTTCAGGATTATTAACAGATGGATATCAAGATAGTAATGGTATAACAGATGGTGTATTAAAAGATACTTTAACATTAGGATTTGGAGATTTAGAAAAAGTTGAAAAATCTGTTAAGAAATGAAGAGATAGCCTGTGTAATAGTTGAACCTATTCCAGCAAATATGGGACTTATAGAAACTCATAAAGAATTTTTTTACAAGGTTTAAGAAGAATAACAGAAGAAACTAAAGACTATTTTTAATATTTGATGAAGTTATATCAGGATTTTAGATTAGCTTTTAGGTGGAGCTCAAGAATTTTTTTGGAATAACTCCAGACTTAACAACTTTTAGGTAAAAATAATTGGTGGAGGTTATCCTGTTGGTGCTTTTGGAGGAAAAAGAGAAATTATGGATTTAGTTGCTCCAGTGGGAAGAGTTTATCATGCAGGAACTCTATCAGGAAATCCAATAGCATCAAAAAGCTGGTTTTGCAACTATAAGCTATTTAAAAAGAAAAATCCAAATATTTATAAAGAATTAGCTGAAAATACAAATTACTTGTTAGATAATGTAGAAAAAAATTAGCTGAAAAAAATATGGAGTGGATGTTTGTATAAATTCAATGGGTTCTCTTTTTCACAATTTTTCTTTGTTGATTTAGAAAAAGTTGAAAAATCTTGAGGATTCATTAAAGGCTAATACAGAGAACTTCTCTATATATTTTAATACTATGCTGGATAATGGAATAGTTGTTCCACCATCACAGTTTGAAGCTCATTTCTTATCTATAGCTCATACAAAGAAAGAACTTGATAGAACTCTTGAAGTAATGGAGATGGCGTTTTAAAAAAATAGGTGAAAAAAATGCCAAATAAGTTTTTTTCCTGTTTCAATAGATCTTAATAATAAAAAAATATTTTGGTAATTGGTGCTGGAAAAAAATTGCTTTAAGAAAAAGTAAAAACTCTTTTGGACTATAATTGTAATATAACTGTTATTACTAAAGAAATTTCAGAAGAAGAATTTTTAGAATTAGAAAAAGAAAATAAAAATTAAAAATATTAAAAAAATCAAGAATTTGAAGAAAAAAATTTTTAGAGGATACTTTTTTTAGTTGTGTCAGCAACAGATAATAAAGAGTTAAATGATAAAAATATCAAAATTATGTATGAGTAAAAAAATATTTTAGTAAATAATATCACTTCTCAAGATAATATGAATCTTAGATTTATGAGCATATTATCAAATGATGATATTCAAATTTCAATTACAGCTAATGGAAATCCTAAAAAAAGCTGTAGAAGTCAAAAAAATAAGATAAAAAGAATTTTTTTGAAAAAAATATTTTAATTAAAATAAAAGAGGGCTGTTGCAAATTATCAAAAAGTAAAAAAATAGTTCGTTACTGAGTAAATTTTCTTAACGATAAAAAAATCAAGAATTCGCTGCAAATCAGGAAAACTCACTTCGTTCAAACACTCCTGAATTTGCTCGGCTCATTCTATTTGATTTTTTTATCTAAAAATTTCCATTCATAACTCACTTATTTTTTTACTTTAAGATTGAAATTTTAAATTTGCAACAGCCCCTTCAATTTATTGACCTTCATAATAAATTACTTCTAAATTTTCTCTAAGAAAGCTACTTTCTTTTTAGCAGTATCATAACCATAGACAATTCCATACTTATCTATTAAATATATGTTTTTGTATACTTTTAAAGTAGATGTTTCTGTTGATGATTTATCAGTTTCAGGATCATAACCATAGTATATAAGTTTGTATGAATTTCCTTTTTAACAATTTTAAAACTATCAGCACTATCAGGATAGTCAATTTTTCTTCCTACCATTTTATCAAAAATGAGGTTTTTTTCATCAGTAGTTATCCCAGCAAAAAAATACTAAAACTTACTGAATCTCTCACGACTAAAGTCGCAAGGTTCTTAAGTACTATTTAGTTTCTTTTTGAATATCTAGTATTCAAATACTAGCTAATTTCCTTAAGACTTTAATGGACAAGCTTCCATTGAGAACATTTACGTCCTGTTGGCACGGTTCAAAACCATTTAATTTTTGGCAGTGAATATTTTACGAGGTTACTGCATTTTCTAACCTCAACCTTATATATTCAGTTTCCAAAGTTCCTAAATATATTATACTCTAAAATTAGTAAAATTACAAATTTTTAGAGCAACATTTTCAATGTTGGTGTTATTCATACCCTACGAGTACATGTCTCACGGCTAACACCTTTAACGAGTGCTAGAGCCACGAGTGTTCTAACACATTTAATAAAAAGAGTTAGAAAAATTAATTCTAGCTCTTTTTATCTTTCTATTGACAAATAGCCAGATTTATTATAGAATAAATAAAAATTAGATATATTTCCTTTTAAGAGAGTCCAGAGAGGCTAACAAGGGTGTGAGAAAGGCTAATTTTTAGTCTATATTTTGTATGTTTACCTAAAGCCTTTGGTTTTAGGTTTTTTTATTAACAATACTTGTGAGGTAAAAAAATGAAAAATTTTATTAGATGAAAATGGCATACAAAGATCAATAACAAGAATATCTTATGAAATTATCGAAAGAAATAAAACAGTGGATAATATTGTTTTAGTTGGAATAAAAAAATAGAGGAGATATTCTAGCAGAGAGAATTAAAGAAAAAAATTGATGGAACTTGAAAATGTGGATATTCCATTAGAAACTATTGATATCACATACTATAGAGATGATATTGATAGAAAAAAATTTTTGATTTAGATATAAAAGATACAGAATTTAAATCTAATTTAACAGGGAAAGTTGTTGTTATGGTTGATGATGTACTATATACAGGAAGAACTATAAGAGCAGGACTTGATGCAATTCTTAGTAAATCAAGACCAGCTAAAATTCAACTTGCATGTTTAATTGATAGAGGACACCGTGAATTACCAATAAGGGCAGATTTTATAGGGAAGAATATTCCAACATCTCATTCTGAAAAATATAGAGGTATATTTGAAAGAAACAGATGGAAAGGAAGAAGTTGTAATATTGTAGATATTTATAACTTACCTATTTAGAATGTCCTATAATTTTTAATTTGTGACCTTCTAAATAGTGTAAGAACTATTTGGGAGGTTTTTTTATGAAAAATTTGTTGTCTATGGAAGACTTAACAAATGAAGAAATACTATCTTTAGTTAGAAGAGCTTTAGATTTAAAAAAGGAGCAGAGAATAAGAAAAGAAATGATTTGTTTGTAGCGAATTTATTTTTTTGAAAAATTCTACTCGTACAAAAAAAGTTTTGAAGTAGCTGAAAAGAAATTAAATCTAAATGTTATTGATTTTGAAGTATCAACTTCATCTGTTCAAAAAGGGTGAAACTCTTTATGACACATGTAAAACATTAGAGATGATAGGAATTGATATGTTGGTTATCAGACATTCAGAAAATGAGTACTATAAACAACTAGAAAATTTAAAAAAATCCCTGTGATAAATGGTGGAGATGGAAGTGGAGAACATCCATCACAATGTCTTTTTAGATATTATGACTATATATGAAAATTATGGTAAATTTGAAGGTTTAGATATAATAATTGCTGGAGATATAAAAAAACTCAAGAGTAGCAAGAAGTAATAAAAAAAGCTCTTACAAGATTGGGTGCAAAGGTTAGCTTTGTAGCACCTGAAATTTGGAAAGATGAAACTCTAGGAGAATTTGTAAACTTTGATGATGTAATAGATAAAGTAGATATTTGTATGCTTTTTAAGAGTTCAACATGAAAGACATACAGATAATAAAGAAAAAAATCAGAGTTTTCAAAAGAAAATTACCATAAAAAAACTATGGATTGACAGAAGAAAGATACAAGAAATTAAAAAGAAGGAGCAATTATAATGCACCCTGCTCCTGTAAATAGAGATGTAGAGATAGCAGATAGCTTGGTTGAAAGTGAAAAAATCTCGTATATTTGAACAAATGAAAAAATGGAATGTTTATGAGACAAGCAATACTTGAATACATTATAGAAAAAAATAATTTGTAGAAAGGTAGGTTTTATGCTATTAAAAAAATTGTAAGATTTTAAAAAAATGGTAAATTTGAAAAAGTAGATATTTTAATAAAAGATGATAAAAATTGAAAAAAATTTCAGAAAAACATAGATATTGTAGATGAAAAATACAATAGATGTTAAAAAAATAGATTTGTAACAGCAGGTTTCATAGATGCACATGTTCACTGGAGAGAACCAGGATTTTCAAAAAAAGAAACTGTCTATACAGCCTCGAGAGCAGCAGCAAGAGGAGGGTTTACAACAGTTATGACTATGCCTAACTTAAATCCTGTTCCTGATAGTCTTGAAACTTTAAATAAGCAATTAGAAATTATAGAAAAAGATTCTGTAATTAGAGCAATACCTTATGGAGCAATAACAAAGGAAGAATATGGTAGAGAGCTTTCAGATATGGAAGATATAGCCGATAAAGTATTTGCTTTTACTGATGATGGTAGAGGAGTTCAAAGTGCTAATGTTATGTATGAAGCAATGCTTATGGGTTCTAAATTAAATAAAGCAATAGTTGCACACTGTGAGGATAATTCCCTTATAAGAGGTGGTGGGATGCACGAAGGAAAAAGAAGTGCAGAACTTGGAATAAAAGGAATACCTTCAATCTGTGAATCAACTCAAATAGCAAGAGATATACTTCTAGCTGAAGCAGCAGATTGTCATTACCATGTATGCCATATATCTGCTAAGGAATCAGTTAGAGCAGTAAGAGAAGGAAAAAAGAATAATATAAGAGTAACTTGTGAAGTTACGCCACACCACTTATTAAGTTGTGATGAAGATATAAAAGAAGATAATGGAATGTGGAAGATGAACCCTCCTTTAAGAGGAAGAGAAGATAGAAATGCTTTAATAGCAGGAATCTTAGATGGAACAATAGATATTATTGCAACTGACCATGCACCACATACTATGGAAGAAAAAGTTAGAGGAATAGAAAAATCTTCATTTGGTATAGTTGGTTCAGAAACAGCTTTTTGCACAACTTTATACAAAGTTTGTTAAGACTGATATATTCTCACTAGAAATGTTAGTTAAGTTGATGTCAGAAAATGTTGCTAAAATATTTAACTTACCTTATGGAAAAATTAGAAGAAAAATTCTTTTTGCAGATATAGTTGTAATAGATTTAGAAAAAAGAAATGACAATTAATCCTGAAGAATTTTTAAGCAAAGGAAAGAACACACCTTATGCTAATAAAAAAAGTAAGTGGAATACCAGTTTTAACTATAAGCAATGGAAAAAGTTGCTTATGTAGATAAAGAAGAAATTAATTTATTATAATAAAGGAGAAATGCTATGTACAACAGACAATTAATTTTAGAAGATGGAACTGTCTATAAAGGTTATGCCTTTGGAGCTGATGTAGAAAAATGTAGGGAGAAAGTAGTTTTTAACACTTCAATGACAGGATATCAAGAAATTTTATCAGACCCTTCATACAATGGTCAAATAGTTACATTGACATATCCACTTATAGGAAACTATGGGATAAATCGTGATGACTTTGAATCAATGAAACCTTGTATAAAAAGGAATGATAGTAAAAGAAGTGTGTACAACACCTTCAAACTTCAGAAGTGAAAAAAACTCTTGATGAGGCTTTAAAAAGAATTTGGAATACCAGGAATTTACGGCATCGATACAAGAGCATTGACAAGAAAAACTTCGTTCAAAAAGGAGTTGTAAAAGGTTGCCTTGTTTCAATCGACAAAAAATGTTGATGAAGTTGTAGCTGAACTAAAGAAAACAGTTTTACCTACTAACCAAATAGAACAAGTTTCATCAAAATCTATATCTCCTGCTTTTAGGTAGAGGTAGAAGAGTAGTTCTAGTTGATTTAGGAATGAAAAATTGGTATAGTTAGAGAATTAGTGTCAAGAGGTTGTGATGTAATAGTAGTTCCTTATAATACAACTGCTGAAGAAGTTTTAAGATTAGAACCAGATGGAGTAATGCTTACAAATGGATCTGGTGACCCAGAAGATGCAAAAAGAAAGTATTGAAATGATAAAAGGAATTATTGGCAAGGTAACAATTTTTGGTATCTGTATGGGACATCAATTAGTTTCTCTTGCTTGTGGAGCAAAAAACATATAAATTAAAAATTTGGACATAGAGGAGAAATCACCCTGTTAAAAAAATATCTTAACTGGCAGAGTTGATATAACATCTCAAAACCATGGTTATGCTGTTGATATAGATTCATTAAAAGATACAGATTTAGAACTTACTCATATTGCAATAAACGATAGAAGTTGTGAAGGTGTAAGACATAAAAAAATATCCTGTGTTCACTGTACAATTCCACCCAGAAGCAGCAGCTGCATCACATGATACAAGCTATTTATTTGATGAATTTATAAAAAAATATTGATAAGAATATGAAATGAAAAAGTAAAAACTGTTCGTTACTAGCCAAATTTCTTAACGGATAAAAAAATTAAGAATTCGCTGCAAATTCAGCCAACTTGCTGACAAGTCAGCTTCAAACACGCTGAGATTTGCTCGGCTCATTCTATTTAATTTTTTTATCCTAAAATTTGGAATGTAACTCTCATGTTTTTACTATATTATAATTGAATTAGAGTGTTAGGAGTGAGATTAATGCCAAAGAGAAAAGATATAAAAAAACTATACTTGTAATAGGTTCAGAATCAATAATAATAGGACAAGCTGCTGAGTTTGACTATGCTGGAACACAAGCTTGTCTATCTTTAAGAGAAGAAGGATATGAAGTAATACTTGTAAACTCAAACCCTGCAACAATAATGACAGATAAAGAGATTGCAGATAAAGTATATATAGAGCCATTAACTGTTGAATTTTTTTATCAAAAAAATTATAAGAAAAAGAAAAACCAGATGCACTTTTACCTACATTAGGAGGACAAGTTGCTTTTAAACTTAGCAGTTAGTCTACATGAAAGTGGAGTTTTAGACGAATGTGGAGTTGAAATTCTAGGTACAAAATTATCTTCAATAAAAACAAGCTGAAGATAGAGAATTATTTAGAGACTTAATGAATGAATTAAATGAACCTGTACCAGATTCAGCAATAGTTCATACATTGGAAGAAGCAGAAAAAAATTTGTAAAAAGAAATAGGTTATCCTGTTATAGTAAGACCTGCATTTACAATGGGAGGAACAGGAGGAGGAATTTGTTACAATGATGAAGATTTACAAGAAATTGTACCAAATGGATTAAACTATTCACCAGTTCATCAATGTTTGCTTGAAAAAAATCAATAGCAGGGTATAAAGAAATAGAATATGAAGTTATGAGAGATAGCAATGACACTGCAATAGTTGTATGTAATATGGAAAAATATAGATCCTGTTGGAATACATACAGGAGACTCAATAGTTGTTGCACCTTGTTTAACATTGACTGATAGAGAAAAATCATATGTTAAGAGATGTTTCTTTAAAAAAATCATAAGAGCATTAAAAAAATTGAAGGTGGATGTAATGTACAAATAGCACTTGATCCTAATTCTTTCAAATACTATATAATTGAAGTAAATCCAAGAGTTTCTCGTTCATCAGCACTTGCTTCTAAGGCAACTGGTTATCCAATAGCAAAGATAGCTGCAAAAAATAGCTGTTGGAATGACTTTTAGATGAAATTATAAACCCAGTTACTAACTCATCTTATGCTTGTTTTGAACCAGCAATAGACTATGTTGTAACAAAAATTCCAAGATTCCCATTCGATAAATTTGGAGATGGAGACAGATATCTAGGAACTCAAATGAAAGCAACAGGGAAGTTATGGCAATAGGTAGAACTTTAGAAGAATCTTTACTTAAAGCTATAAGATCACTTGAATATGGAGTACATCATTTAGGTTTACCTAATGGAGAAGAATTCTCATTAGAAAAAAATAATTAAAAGAATTAAATTAGCTGGAGATGAAAGATTATTCTTTATAGGTGAAGCACTAAGAAGAGATGTAAGTATAGAAGAAATTCATGAATATACAAAAATAGATTTATTCTTCTTAAATAAAAATGAAGAATATAATAGATTTAGAACATCTATTAAAAAGATAACAAAGGAAATATAGAACTTTTAAGAAAAGTTAAAACTTTTGGTTTCTCAGATAGAGTTATAGCTCATAGATGGGAAATGACTGAGCCAGAAATAACAGAATTAAGACATAAACATAACATAAGACCTGTATATAAAATGGTTGATACTTGTGCTGCTGAATTTGATTCTAACACTCCATATTTCTATTCAACTTATGAATTTGAAAATGAATCAACAAGAAGTGAAAAAGAAAAAATAGTTGTTCTTGGTTCAGGACCTATAAGAATAGGGCAAGGAATAGAATTTGACTATGCAACAGTACATGCTATCATGGCTATAAAAATTAGGTTATGAAGCAATAGTTATAAATAACAACCCTGAAACTGTATCAACAGATTTCTCAATCTCAGATAAATTATATTTTGAACCTTTAACACAAGAAGATGTTATGGAAATCTTAGATTTAGAAAAACCACTTGGAGTAGTTGTACAATTTGGAGGACAAACTGCAATTAACTTAGCTGATAAATTAGTTAAAAAAATGGAATACAAATTTTTAGGAAGTTCTCTTGATTCAATAGATACAGCAGAAGATAGAGATAGATTTGAAAAAATTACTTGTAGATTTAAGAATTCCACAACCATTAGGAAAAAAACAGCATTTGATGTAGAAACAGCATTAAAAAAATGCAAATGAAATAGGGTATCCTGTATTAGTTAGACCATCTTATGTACTTGGTGGTAGAGCTATGGAAATAGTATACAATGATGAAGATTTAAAGAAATATATGGAAAAAAGCAGTACATATAAATCCTGAACATCCAGTATTAATCGATAGATATTTGATAGGTAAGGAAATAGAAGTTGATGCTATATCTGATGGAGAAAAACACTTTTATACCTGGAATAATGGAACATATTGAAAGAGCTGGAGTACACAGTGGGGACTCTATCTCAATATATCCACCACAAAGTCTATCTCAAAAGGAAATTGAAACTTTAATAGACTATACAAAAAATTAGCTAGTGGATTAAAAGTTAAAGGACTTATCAACATTCAATATGTTTGTAAGTAAGGGAGAAATTTATGTACTTGAAGTAAACCCAAGAGCTTCAAGAACAGTACCATTCTTAAGTAAGGTTACAGGAGTTCCTGTTGCAAATATAGCTATGCAATGTATCCTAGGTAAAAAAATTAAGAGACTTAGGATTTACAAAAGATATTGCAGATGTAGGAAACTTTGTATCTGTAAAAAGTACCTGTATTTAGTTTCCAAAAATTAAAAGAATGTTGACACAACATTAGGATATGAAATGAAATCAACAGGAGAAGTAATAGGAACAGATATAAACTTAGAAAAAGCTCTATATAAAGGACTTACTGCTGCTGGAGTAAAAATAAAAAGACTATGGTAGAGTTTTATTTACAATAGATGACAAAAATAAAGAAGCTGCATTAAATCTTGCAAAAGGTTTCTCTGATGTAGGATTCTCAATTGTAGCAACAGAAGGAACAGGAGCATATTTTGAAGGACATGGACTAAAAGTTAAAAAAAGTTGGAAAAAAATAGATAACTCAGATTACAGTGTTTTTAGATGCAATACATAATGGAGATGTAGATATAGTAATAAATACTACAACAAAAAGGTAAATCTAGTGAAAAAAAGATGGATTTAAAAATTAGAAGAAAAGCTACTGAACATGGAGTAATTTGTTTCACTTCACTTGATACTGCAAATGCACTATTAAGAGTTATTGAATCAATGTCTTTTCAGAGTACAAAGTTTATAAGTCAAAATAATTCGTTACTGAGTAGTTCTTTAAATTTTCTTTGAAAAAAATTCTATAATAATTTCAGTTATATATAATGATTATTGCTCAGCCTATAATGTTTCTAGAGCTCCACAAAGGCTCTTTCAACATTATAGGACGTCGCAGTAATCCTATTTAAACAAATAATGATACTTTTCAAAGAAAATTTATTAAAAATTATAATTTAATTATTTTTTTGACTTATATAAAGAATTAAGGAAACAGATAGGAGAGATATTTATGAAAATGGAAGATTGTACAGTTGAGGAAAATGTACAAATAGCAAAAAGATACATATAAAATGAAAAATAAAAAGGAAATTTTGTAAAAGAATGTAGAACTCCTGGGCAATTCGTAAAATATTAGAATAGGTGATGGGAGAGAATACATTCTAAGAAGACCTATTTCAATTTCTGAAATTGACAGAGGAGAAAATTTAGTAACTATAATATATAGAATAGTTGGAGAAGGTACTAAATTTATGGCTGATATCAAAAAAAGGAAGTGAAATAGATATAATGGAAATCTTTAGGTAGAGGCTATGATGTTCTTTCATTGAAAAAAAGGGCAAACTGCACTTTTAGTTGGAGGGGAATAGGTGTTCCTCCTATATGAACTAGCTAAACAATTTAATCAAAGAGGAATAAAAAAACTATAGCTATATTAGGATTTAATACAAAAGATGAAGTTTTCTATGAAGAAGAATTTAAAAAGTTTGGAGAAACTTATGTTTCAACAGTTGATGGAAGTGTAGGAACAAAAAGGTTTTTGTAACAGATGTTATAAAAACTTCAAGCGGAAAAACAATTTAGTCTTTGATAAATACTATAGTTAGTAACTATACCAATGTTAAAAAGCATTGATAAGTACAGTTGGAGAAGATGGTTATGTTTCTCTTGAAAAATAGGATGGCTTGTGGAATAGGTGCTTGTTATGCTTGTGTTTGTAAGAAAAAGAAAAAAAGATAAAGATATAATTGCTTATGATGAGAAGAAGGTTGAGTACACAAGAGTTTGCTACGATGAATCAGTTTATTTAGCTAGTGATGTTGAGATCGAATAATAGGAGATAAGATGAGTGAAAGATTAAGAGTACAAATTCCAGGCTTAGATTTAAAAAATCCAATTATGCCAGCCTCTGGTTGCTTTGCTTTTTGGAATAGAATATGCAGAACTTTATGATATTTCAAAATTAGGTGCAATTATGATAAAGGCAGCAACAAAAGAACCAAGATTTGGAAACCCAACACCAAGAGTAGCAGAAACTTCAAGTGGGATGCTTAATGCAATAGGTTTACAAAATCCAGGAGTTGATGAAATAATTTCTAATCAATTAAAGAAATTAAAAGCATATGATGTTCCAATAATAGCAAATGTTGCGGGGAGTGACATAGAGGACTATGTATATGTAGCTGATAAAAATTTCTAAAAGCTCCCTAATGTTAAAAGCTTTTAGAACTTAATATATCTTGCCCTAATGTTAAGCATGGAGGTATACAGTTTGGAACAGATCCAGATGTAGCAAGAAACCTAACTGAAAAAGTAAAAGCTGTTTCATCAGTTCCTGTCTATGTAAAACTATCTCCTAATGTAACTGATATAGTTGCAATGGCAAAGGCAGTTGAAGCAGGTGGAGCAGATGGACTTACAATGATAAACACTTTAGTAGGTATAGTTCTTGATAGAAAAACAGGAAAAGCCAATAATAGCTAATACAACTGGTGGTTTATCAGGACTCTGCTATAAAAGCCTGTAGATACTAGAATGGTGTATCAAGTTGCACAAGCAGTTAATATTCCAATAATTGGTATGGGTGGAGTTATGGACGAATGGGATGTAATAGATTTTATCTCAGCAGGAGCAAGTGCTGTTGCAGTAGGAACTGCAAACTTTACAGATCCTTTTGTTTGCCCTAAGATAATAGACAATTTAGAATCAGCCTTAGATAAATTAGGAGTTAATCATATCCTAGATTTAAAAGGAAGAGCATTTAAATGAAGCTAATCTTTAAAGACTATTTAGATATCTTTGAAAAAAATATCCAAAAGATGACTATTTGACAAGAGAAGAAAGAAAAGAAAGATATAAGTTATTACAAGAATATGAAAAAAAGAAATTATCAGGATGAAATAAGTGTTGATGAATTCAAAGATTTTATTAGCTCGTATATAGATAAAATAGATATATCTTCACAATTTATTGGTAAATTTTTTTAAAAGTATTAAAAAAAGATATAGATGATGGTGGAACTTTTTGCTATAAAAATTTTTAATAGGCGATAAAGATGAAAATGACTATTACCTAAAAATTTTTAGCTTACTATATGATGAATTTGGCGACAAAATTAATTTAATAAATAAACTTTTAGAAAAAAAGAACCAGATTATTTGCCAGCTATAAAGCAAAAAAATATACAATTTTATCAAATTATATAGATTTTTTTCTATACATGAAATGCCTTGGGGGCTTTTACTTGATAAAGCTAGTTCAGAAAAAAAGAAGCCAAAACAGGAGCCTTAGCTGATTTAGATGACTTTTTAGAATTATCAAAAAAATTAGGAAAAGATAATAAAGAATACATAGAAGAGTGTAGAATTTACTATAATGCTTGGTTTGATTTTTTTAGATAACAAAGATAAATACAAATCTTATGAGGAATATTTAGAAAAAAATAATATAGAATATTGATAAATTGAAGTTAGTTTTTGCAAATTTTGAAAGGTGAAATATGATAGATAAAAAAAGCTAAAAAAATTATTTTTAAAAATATATGGAAAATAAATCAAGTTTAAAACCCTGAGGAAGTGGAATATATAAAAGAAAAAGAGCTTACTTAGAGAAGATATAGCTGTTACGGAAAAAGGAATTTATTACTAATCTTGAAAAAAATGCTTACAAAAAAATATCTTTAGAAAGAAGTATCTAATGCCTTTCTATATAGTCTTTCAACTAGAGATTTAGACTATAGATACATTTTAGCTTCATATATCTATGCTAGAAGTTGGCTTAAATATGATAGAGGAAAGGAATATAAAAATCCCTAAAAAATCACTCCTACATTTTTTTAATTGGGTAAGATATTGTAGTGGAGGAATTTGGGGAGAAATTCATAAACCTTATTACTATTTATCTGAATTTTTTTAAATATGGAGAAAAATTCCAAAAGAAGAAGATTATCAAATTTTAAAGGAAATTTTTATCATTTGCAGATAATTTTGATAAAAACAAAAACAGCGACTATGTTAAGAAATGAATTAGCTAAAGAAAAAATTATTTCCTTCAAATAAAGATGAAGTTACTGGCTTACTGGAAACTTTTAGGAATATGTGGAATTTTAGAAGCAAAAAGAACATAGAGGTTTTTTTGGGATAGCTTTACTCCAATGTATGAAAGAGATTCTGGAGATTTAAGACAATATTTTTTTCATATCCATTTCATTGGTGGAAAGGAAAAGACAGAGTAAACTATGAGAATGTAAAAAAATATTTTTTTAAAATAACAGTTTAAGAAAAATAGGAGGATGTATGAAAAAAAGAAGTTATAATAGCACTAGATTTTCCAACATTAGAAAAAAACTTTAGAATTTTTAGATAAATTCAAAGAAGAAAAAAATTATTTGTAAAAAGTTGGAATGGAGTTATATTTACAAAAATGCGTCAGTGGTAATAGACGAAATCAAAAAAAGAGGGCATAAAATTTTCTTAGATTTAAAATTACATGATATTCCAAATACAGTTTATTCAGCAGCTAAAGGTTTAGCTAAATTTAATATTGACATCTTAACTGTTCATGCGGCTGGTGGTTCTGAAAATGCTAAAAAGGAGCTAAAAAGAGCTATGACAGAAGCAGGAGTAAATACAAAGGTTATAGCTATAACTCAACTTACTTCTACAAGTGAAGAAGATATGAGAAAAGAACAAAATATCCAAACAAGTATAGAAGAGTCTGTTTTAAACTATGCTAGACTTGCAAAAAGAAAGTGGAATTGATGGAGTGGTATCTTCTGTTCTTGAAACAAAGAAAATTAGAGAACAAAGTGGAGAAGACTTCATAATAATTAATCCTGGAATAAGATTAGCAGAAGATTCAAAAAGGAGACCAAAAAGAGTTGCTACTCCAATAGATGCAAATAGAGATGGAGCTAGTTATATTGTTGTTGGTAGATCAATAACTGGGAATGAAAAATCCAGAAGAAAGATATAGACTTATAAAAAAATATGTTTGAACTGGGAGAAAAAAATATGAGAAGTAAAATTATAAAAATATTACTTTTTTTCTATTCATTGGTTTAGAATGTTTAGCTATAACTAATCGTGAAAAAATTGAGAAAGATTTAAAAAGACTAAATATAACTGATCCAACAATGATAGCTCAAACAATTTTAATAGATGAGAAAATGGGATCTGATAGATTGAGTAGAGAAGAAAAAGAAATCTATTTAGAGGACTTAAAAAAATTGGCAGATGAGAATCCTAAAAAAATTTCTATTTATCTTATCCAATTGCTAGGTATTATTTAGATTTTGAAGATGATATTGAGGAAGTAAAAAGAATAGAAAAATATTTTGATAATTATGTAGATAATGTCTTTCAAGATGAAGAAAAATATTTATTAAATATATCATATTATAGAAAAAAATTGGAGATAAAGAAAAAAGCTAAAAAAAGTATTATGATGACTTTTATGAAAAAATATGCTAATAAATGGTCAGGAAAAAAATCAAACTTGCAGGAGAATATGAAACTGATCAAGAAAAAAAGTTAAAAAAATATGTTAAAGAAGGATTTGAATTATTAAAAAAGATATAAAAAAATGGAAATAAAGATGAAGTAACAGATGAAGAGTTTTTTTATAGCTCAAATTGCTTATGAACAGATGATGATACAAGAAATATTAGAAAAAAAGAATATCAAAAAAAGCAGTTGATTATTATTTAGATAATATAGCAAATAAAGATTATTATACACAAAGCGTATTAAATATGTATGGTAGAAAACTTGCATTTCAGTTACATTTGATAATACAAATAAATGAAAAACATTTAAATAAAAAAATAAAGAAAAATATTAAAAATTAGAGATTCTAAGGTTTATAAAGAATTAGAAAAAAATGGGAGAAATAATTAAAAAGATATAAGGAGAGGAATATGTTAGATAGAGAAATAATAAATGCATTGTTAGAAATTAAGGCTGTTGAATTAAGAGTTGATAAAGAAAAATTGGTTTACTTGGGCTTCTGGAATAAAATCACCTATATACTGTGATAATAGACTTACTATGTCATATCCTAAAATAAGAAAAACAAATAGCAGAAGGTTTTGTTAAAAAGATTAAAGAACTATACCCTAATGTTGACTATATAGTTGGAACTGCTACAGCTGGTATTCCACATGCTGCTTGGATAAGTGATATTATGGACTTACCTATGCTATATGTAAGAGGTTCTGCTAAAGATCATGGAAAGACTAACCAAATAGAAGGTAAATATGAAAAAGGTAAAAAAAGTTGTAGTAATAGAAGATTTAATTTCAACTGGAAAGTCTTCAGTTTTAGCTGCACAAGCTTTTACAAGAAGAAAGATTAGAAGTTTTAGGAGTAATTGCAATATTTAGTTATAACCTAAATAAAGCAAAAGAAAAAAATTTGATGAAGCTAAGATACCTTTCTCAACTCTTACAAACTATGATGTATTATTAGAACTTGCAAAAAGAAACAGGTCTTATTGGAGATAAAGAAAATCAAATTCTAGTTGATTGGAGAAATAATCTATAATGTTTGATCAACATGTGCATTCAAACTTTTCATTTGATTCAAAATGAAGAGTTAGAAAATTACGTAAATGTTTCTAATAAGAATGATATTGTAACGACAGAACATTTAGACTTTGCTAATCCTATAATTAATTATGAAGATAGTTCAATTGACTATTTAAAGTATATTGAAGAAATAACTAGCTTAAATAAAAAAATATTCAAATAAATTTTTCAGGAATAGAGATAGGGATATACTCCAAATTCTGAAAAAAAGAATAGAAGATTTTTAAAAAGATAAAAATTTTTAATTTAAAAACTTCTATCTATTCATCAAAATGGAATATATGATTATATGTGTCAATAAAAAAAGCTAATAAGTCTAGAAGCTTTTAATTCAAGAATACTTTGAACAGATGATACAAGCTTTTAGAAAGTTCAATAGAATTTAATGTATTAGCACATTTTGAGTATGGAATAAGGATAATTGATATTTCAGTTACAGACTTTGATAGTCTAGCAAGGAAATTTTTTTAAATAAAATTATTGAACTCATAGTAAAAAGAAATTGCCTTTTGAAGTAAATACTAAAAAGTATGTATAAGTATAAAAAGAAAAATCTATATAGTTATATGATAGAAAAGTATTTAAAAAAAGGTGGAAAAACTTTTTACTTTAGGTTCTGATGCACATAATATAAAAAGACTATGCTTATAGATTCGATGATGCAAGAAAGTTTTTTTGTTGACTAGAAATATAAAAAGAAATTATTTTATTCAAAGATAAAAATAAAAAAATGGAAAAAATTTAAAAAGAAAATAGTTATAAATAAAAAAAGGTTATTTGTCAAATAGTGTTGATAAAAAAAGTTTAGACTAGGATCTGATAGAATTAAGAGAATTTTTAAGAATTAAAAACTTAAGAATTCTCTTTTTTTATTAAAACTAAATCACATTATTGTATTAATTACATTAAAAAAATTAAGCGCTAATTGGGATAATACCTACTTGAATCAATACACGCTTTTTTTAAAAATTACTGAAATTTGAATATCCAAATGCTGTTCTCTTTGTTGATTTTTATCTTATTATTTAAACCTTCTATTAAACCATTAGTAATATTTGATTCAAAACATATTTTCGATATATTTCATATATTTTTTTCAGAGTTTTTAGAGCTATTATCATTTTCTTAGAAATTTTTTTCTTTACTAGCTAAATATTTTTACTATTTCTTCAAATCTTTTAAAGTTATTATGCTTTTATTGTTTGAATAATATCTTGGTAGATATTAAAACTAATCTCTAATTCAGGGATTTTTTTCTAAAAGATAATCTACCTTATCTTTGCTACTTAGTTTGCGCTTAAAGCTTTTGACAATAATAGTTTACTTGACAAAGATCAGGATAATATTTTAATAATGATTTCCAGAATAGCTTTTAGCTTTCTTTTTAACGAATCATCTTGAATAGAATTCATAATAGATATTCTAGTTTGATTAAATGCTCTGCTAACAAGATTAACTATATGAAATTTATCTATTACTATTTCTGCATTAGGAAAGATAGAGTTAACTAGGCTAATGTATGGAACATACATGTCCATGCAGACATATTTTACATTGTTTCTTGCTTCTAAAGAAAAATCTTGAAAAATATTCTGTAAGAGAATTAAGTCTCCTGTCTTCAACAATATCAATAATACTTTTTACTTTGATAATCAGCAAAAAAACAAAAGACATAGCGCCATCAATATTTTTTTAACAGACTTAAATTCATCAATACAAATAGCTTCTGGTAAATGTTCTTTATTAACTTTAAAAATCAGGATAGCAAATATTCATAACTCTTTTGCACAGAAGCAACAGAAATATCATATTTCTTAGCAATATATGTAAGTGATACATTTTCTTTAAGTTCAAGAGCAATAGTGTACTTAAGATTATTAGATATATTAGAGTTATCACTGACAATATTAGTGGAAGGGAGAAAGTTTTCTTGCAATTCTTACAAATATATCTTTGTATAGTAAGCTCAAGTTCAATATTGTAATTTTTGAATAGGAATATATTTAATTTTTACGATGTCTTGAACCATTTTTTTAACAATATTTTTAGAATTACAATGAGGGCAAGCGCAGTAATTAGATTTAAGAAATCCTTTAAAAAAACTTTAATTCGATAATCACCTTTTTTTGAGTAACTTGACAATATTCTTCTTCTGGAAAAGAAATATTATCATCTTGAATATTTAAGAAATTTTTGATAAGATTAGATAGAGACAATGAAATCACTTCCTTTTATGGTTATTTTCAGCGATTTAATTTTAACAGGAAAAATTTTATTGTCTCAACTTTTTTATTAAAAAATGGCATTGATAGAAATTTATTCTATCAACACTATTTTATTATGGTTTTACTTATTTGTTTTGAGCAGTTTCTACAGTTTTTGGAGCATTGAACATAAAAAGAGCTCTTAAGTCCAAGGAAACCACCTAATAGAATTCCAATACCTATAAATAAGATAGGAAGTAAGAAAGAATTTTTTTCTTTGTCCTCTTGGAGATACTTCTTCATGATAATAGTTATGAGTATTCGCATTAGAAGTTACTTCTTTTTCTCTTTTATATTCTTCTTGCATAGTTTCAACTTTAGGTTTATCAGGAACTACTCTATAATCTTTAGGAGCATTATTTGTTTGAGCAGTTTTTACAGGAGTTTCAGGTTGTAGATTTACTTTTTTTCTTCAACAACTGTTTCAACCTTCTCTTGAGCAGCTCCAACTTTTATAGATTCTTCTTTTTTTAGTTGTATTTCTAGCTCCTATTGGCATAACTCTAACACTGTGTCTTTTTAGGTTTTTTTCTGGTTTAGATTCAAGTGTTGAATCTTTTTGAAGCTACCACATAGTCAACTGAAGAAAATAGTTCGTTAGAAGGTAATTTAACATTTCTAGTATCCTTTGCAACTACAACAGGATCAGCTTCAACATTGTATCTTTGAACCTTTTCTGGACTAGCTCCAATATTAATTTGTTGTTCGTTACCAATCTGATCATTTGGAACTATAGTTACTTTTTATATCAGTTGCATTTTCAGTATTTTTTTATATTTTCCTACAACTTCCATTGAATTGTTATTAAAAGTTTCTATATCAATAGTATTTATCCCAGTAATTTTTTTCCTTTTTCTCGGGGTTAGTATAAACAACATCTAATTTTAATCTTCCATCAACAGAGTATAATTTACATAATTCTTCATTTCTGATAAGATTGCTTCTAAAATAAATTTGCTTTTAACTGTTTTTGTTCACACAAGTACGCTACCACTTATGCAGTTCTCTTTGGCATATACACTCCTTAATAAGGAGATTAACCTGGAAACTTCTTGTTATTTCTAACAAGCACAGACTATATCTTATCCCACAGCCTTACTGTTTGGGTCTACTCACTTCCACCAGCTTTGGTGTACTTCCCGTTAAGGAATAGTCGTTGAACCTTACCTTTCGGTCTTGGCTGCTGATTGCCCATTTTTAGCCTTTCCCAAATCTTTGATTTGGGGTATTACTGGCTTAACACTTAGGATTTAACCTTATGTCATCTAGTATATTTTTTCTGCTTTCGCTACTTTCACACATGCATCCATCTCCTTAAATTGTTAAAGAGTAGGATTACTATGTTGTAGTTATACTAGCTTTAGGGGTTTCCAGCAATTCAAGTAGTATTAAATAGTTTATATTCACTATTCACATACATATTTCTATATATGCTGACTATATTACACATTTATTATTGTGTTTTTAATCAAATTCTAATTTTTAATTTATCATTTTCATAAGCAATATTACAGAAATCTTTTTAAATCGGTTTCTAAATTTTCTTGTACAACTTGACCATCCTTATAGTTAACTTCTTCTTTCAATTGACCATTTTCATAGTAAGTTTTAGAAATTCCATTAAGAAGATTGTCTTTGTAACTGTTTTCAGATCTTAGTTGCCCACTTTCATAGTACATTTTTAGAAATACCTTCTAATTTACCATCCTTGTAGTTACCTTCAGCTATAAGCTGCCCATTTTCATAATATTCTCTCGCAAAACCATCGAGTTTTCCGTTCTTGTAATTATACTCTACTTTAACTGTCCACTTTCATAATAGAAGAACTCGGAACCTTCTTTTTCAGTGAAATTATTTTTTTATCTTACTGGTACTTGAAATTATGACTACTATAAATTTCTTTTTCACTCATACTATCCCTCCTCTGTTAACACTTTTTATTTATAGTTTAATTATAACATTTTTCTATAAAATGTAAATTATATTCTTAAAAATAAATGAAAAATATTTAAAAAGCTATCACAAATTTATAATTAAATTTGTAATAGCTTTATAAAAGGGTATTAGGACACTTAATAATTGATTAGAAACCTAAAAGCTTTTTCCATCTCTTCTTGGATCAGCTCCACCTCTTAGTACACCATCTTTGATTGTAACTCCTTGAATACAAGGATATTCTAACCATTCTCCACCATTTTTCACTTTATGCCCCATTTTTTTGAAGTTGATCAATAACATTTTTTTATCAATTCTACCTTCATAAGTTAATTCACCATAGGCATCATGAATTCTTGGGAAATTAATAGCTTCTTGTATGTCTTTATCATAATCTACCATTTGTATTATAACTTGAGTTATTCCAGTAATAATTTTTGTGCTCCAAGACCTCCTAAGCTTGCAACAGGTTTTACCATCTTTTAAAAATAATAGTTGGTGACATAGAGCTTAAAGGTTTTTATATTCTTGTATAGAATTTGCCTTTATCATGACCAGTATCAAAATCATCCATTTCATTATTTAAAAGAATACCTGTTCCATCTGCAACAACTCCAGAAGCGAATACACCATTAACTGTAAATGTAACAGCAACAATATTTCCTTCTTTATCTATGATAGAGTAGTGAGTTGTTTCATTAGATTCATATTTCCAAGGATCTCCTTCAGTATATTCTTGAGATTTTGTTTCATCTATTTTATTTTTTTAAAAGTCTTAGCATATTCTTTTATTGATAACACCATTTAAAGGTATTTTTATGAAATCAGTATCTCCCATAAATTTTTGCTCTATCAGCAAAAAGCCATTTTCATACTTTCAGATAGTAAGTGGTAATATCTAGCAGAACCAGCAGGAATATTTTTTTCATATCATAGTTTTCTAAAAATATTTAAAAATTTGTATGATATGAGCACCACCTGATGAAGGAGGAGCAGCAGTATAGATTTCATATCCTCTATAAGTTCCCTTAACTGGATCTGAAATTTTTATCTTATAGTTCTTTAAAATCTTCTAAAGTCATTTTTTTCCTTTAGCTGCAACAGTAGCTTTTTACAATAGCTTCAGCAACTTCACCTTCATAGAAAGCTTTTTCTCCATCTTTAACAATTTTTCCATAGTTTTTGCTAAGTCAGGATTTTTTAGTAAGTCACCAACATTGTAAGGTTTTCCATTTTTTTAAATATATTTTAGCAGTAGCTGGATATTTTAAAATATTATTTATTTGATTTTTTTCATATCCATATTCATAATAGCAGAAACTCTATAACCATTATTTGCTAAATCAATAGCAGGTTGTATAACAGCTTTTCTATCTAAATTTCCATATTTTTCTAAAACATATAGGAAACCTTTAACTGAACCAGGAACACCTATTGATTTCCCACCAAATTCTTTATCATCAGAAATAACTTCCCCTTTTTTATCTACATCCCACATATCAGGATTAGCTCCTTTTGGAGCAATTTCACGGAAGTCGATAAACTTTGTTTCACCAGTTTTTGCAAAACGAACTATCATGAAACCTCCTCCACCTATTCCAGAAGATTGAGGTTCACAAACACCTAATGCAAATCCAACACCAACAGCAGCATCTATTGCATTTCCACCGTTTTCTAAAATATCTAATCCTATCTTTGAAGCTTCATATCTTGCAGTTGAAACAACGGCATTTTTACCAGTAGCATCTCTATCAGTTCTAAGTACATTACCATTTTTATCATAAGGCTTCCATTCATCAGCATAGACTAGGGAGCTTACCAAAGATAAACCAAGTACAACAGACGCAAATAACTTTTTCATAAAAACCTCCTTTAAAGATATCTAAGTGTTACCTATAATATATAACAGTTCAAAAATAATAGTCAACTCTTTTATCAATAAACTGTACTAATACAATTTTTTTATTTATAAATAATAAACATTTAAAATTAAAAATAAAGATAATAATATTTTTAAGCTATACATTTTTTTGAAATTTTACTATAAAAATATAGTCATGATATTATAATTAAGGGGTGGGTATGATGTTGGATATTCTTATTTATATTTGTATAATTTTTGTTTGCTGTATTTTTAGTGAGAAAAAAATTATTTCCTGAAAAACTATTAAAAAAAGATTTCTCTTTACAATCTTTATCACTTTATTTTTGTTAGGGGCAATGGGGTATAAAAATAGGTTCTGATGATAGATTAATTTCTAACTTGCATATATTAGGAATAAAAGGCATTGGTAATATCAGTTTTTGCTATAGTATTTTCTATAGTATTTGTGAAATTTTTTTCTATTGGGGTGATAAAAATGATCGCAGTTTCTTGTGCAGTTATAATTGGAATGCTTTTTAGGATATTTTACAAAGTCACATTTTGAGTTCGATATAGGAATAGTAATTCAATTTGGTTTATATTTTTTTATTATTTTTTTATCGGTATTGATATTGGAAAAATGAAAATATAATAGGCGATTTAAAGAAATTAAATAAAAAAAGTTTTATTTCTACCTTTCATCACTATATTATCTTCACTAGCTGGCGGAGCAGTGGCTTCAATTTTTTTCTATCTCTTACTATGCCAGAAACAATAGCCGTAAGTGCTGGAATGGGTTGGTATTCTTTTCTCAGCTATAGAACTATCAAAAAGTTAGTGTAGAATTAGGAGGAATAGCTTTTTTTATCAAATATTTTTAGAGAATTATTAGCTATTATATTTTATCCCTATTATTGCAAAAAAAGTAGGTGCATTGGAATCAGTTTCTGTTGCAGGAGCTACAGCTATGGACTCAGTACTACCTATTATAAATAGAAGCACTTCAGCAGAGATTTCTATAATTTCATTTTTACAGTGGACTTGTCATATCAATAGTTGTGCCAATTTTTAATACCAATTTTTAGTTAATATTTTTCTCATTATAGAAAGTTGACAAAATTAGTATTGAATGATAAAATTGAAATGTGAAGTAGTACTTAACTAATAAATTGAATTGTGAATATAATAAATTTTTAAAAATATTATACTTTAAGGAAATGGAGTGATACAAATGTTTGAAAGTTGGGCAGAAAATCTTTATGATGAAACTTTTAGTGATATGTTTGATGCTTTAGTAGCTGAATATAAAAAATGGAGAAATTACTGTTGAGCAGTTAAAAAATAAATCTAGCTGAACAACAACAAATTCTTTTTAAATGCTTTTACAGAAGGTGAAGTAAAATCAACTTATTGTAATGCAATGGTAGATGCTCACCAATATGTTATAGCTTTTAATATCTAATGGTAAAAATCGTAAAAGAATAAATATTAATAAAAGATAAAAAGGGCTGTTGCAAATTAATAAAAAAGTAAAAAAATAGTTCGTTACTGAGTAAATTTCTTATTTTTACTTTAAGATTAAAAATTTTAATTTTTGCAACAGCCTCTTTTTGTTAATAAAAGTAAAAAAATAGTTTATTACTAAGTAAATTTTTCATCTAAAAATCTACATTCGTAATGAACTATTTTTAATTTTTCATTAGATTGTAATAGTCATATTTATTATAATTGTATATTATATTTTTTTAACTGTATCTTTAATTCTTTTTAAAAGCTCTTTCTTTTCCGATTACATAAAGTACATTGTATAAGTCTGCACCTTTAGGTTCACCAGTTAGGACAGCTCTTATAGGCATAAATACTTTTCCTGATTCTTCTTGTAAATCATCAAGTAAAGAATGTAATAAATCTTTAGCTTCTTCGGCAGTAAATTCATTACTTTCCCATTTTTTTCTAATTTATCTATAAGTAATTTTTATAGCTTTTCAATCCCACTTCGTCTTGTAAAGAGTTTAGAAGTTTTTTTCTATGCTCTTTCTTTCTTTTTATCCATGTCTTCTTTTACTTCTGGTAAAGTGAATTCATCAATAAAGAAGAATTTAGAATTTTTTTAGCGATTTCTTTTTAAAGTTTTTTTGCTCCTTCTCTTTCGATAGCAACAATTTTTCTTTAAAGTTTCAAATTCTTTTTCACTTACATTTTCATTTTCAAAAATATCCTTCTTGTACAAAGAAAGGAATAGTCAATCTTGTAAGTTCACCTAAATCTTTCATTTTCATATGTTGGTTATTTACCCATCCAAGTTTAACAAGGTCAAATACTGAGTCACCTAAAGTAACTTTATCTATATTGAAGTTATCTTTAAATTCTTGTAAACTGAATATTTCTTGTCCGTCACCATAAGAATATCCCATTAATCCAAGGAAGTTAACTAGACCTTCTTTTTAAATACCCTTCTTCTTTATACCAAATTAAAGAAACAGGATTTTTTTCTTTTAGAAATTTTTAGATCTATCATCATTTCTTAAAAGAGGCATATGTATAAATTCAGGAGCTTCCCAACCAAAAGCTTTATAAAGTTGGATATGTTTAGGAGTTGAAGGTATCCATTCTTCAGCTCTGATAACATGAGTTATTCCCATTAAATGGTCATCAACTATATTAGCAAGGTGATATGTTGGGTAACCATCAGCTTTTTAATAAAACTTGGTCATCTATTTTGCTATTTTCAAAAAACAACATCTCCTCTTAATCTGTCATGGATTACAGTTTCACCTTCATAAGGCATCTTTAATCTTATAACATAAGGAACTCCAGCTTTTTAATTTTTTTCTTCAATTTCTTCTTTACTTAATGAACGACAATGTCCATCATATCCAGGAGGAAGACTCATAGCTTTTTTTGTCTTTCTCTTAGATTTTCTAGTCTTTCTTGGTCACAGAAGCAATAGTAAGCTCCACCTTTTTCAACTAATTCTTTTGCATATTTTCCATATAGATCAAATCTTTCAGATTGTCTATAAGGTCTGTAATCTCCACCTACATCAGGTCCTTCTGCATAGTCTAAATCTAGCCATTTTAAAAGCATCAAAAAAATCATTTGTTCAGAACCTTCTGTATATCTATTTCTATCAGTGTCCTCTATTCTTAAAAATAAAAATCTCCATTATTAACATGGGCAAATGCAATATTAAATAATGCAATATAAGCTGTTCCAACATGAGGGTCTCCTGTTGGAGAAGGTGCTACTCTTGTTCTAACTCTTTTTTTACAATCAACACACATCTTTTTATCCATCCTTTCGTTCTTAAATTTCTTACCCTTTATTTTATCATATAAATATAGATATTTTCAAAAAAATATTTTTTTATAATTATTTTGAAATCATATTTTTTTACTTCATTATATATTTTAGTAGTTCTCTCATCAGTAACTTTAGAATTTGGTTTTAAAGAATTTCTACTTCCAAAAAGTACACTATTCATGATTTGATATTTTTCCCATCAGTTGTTACAAGCTCAACTGAATTTCTATGAGCAATTGGAGAAAAAGAAGTAGTAAAGAAAAAGAAGCTTTTATTTCCTTCTTTAACTTCAGAAATATCTGAAAGAGGTATTTCTAAGTTTGTCATTAATTTTCTTGTTCCAAAAAGCCCTTCTAAATTTCTGATAAAAGAAAGTCTTTCTATCTACATAACAAACTTCTTCAACAATTAAATAATTAAATAATTCTCTAAACATATTTAATACACTTACAAGAAATGCAATTATAACAAAAGTTAAAAAGTCCTTTTTCCTTCATAAATTGTTCAATAATTATCGAACGAGTTTTATCTCCAATGAAAAAAACAAATAAATAGCAGCAAAAATAAATGGAGTAAAAAGTACTACAATAGTAATATATGAGCATAGATAAAGTAAAAATTTGCTGTCTTCTGGTACTGGACTAATTTTTTTAATTCTTTTCTTTTTCATTTTTTTCCCCCTAGATATTAAATGTATTTTCATTTTTTTGCTTCTGTTATTAGATCTTTAACTTCATTAAAAAATTCTTTTTAGCTCTTTTCTTGTCTAGTTTCAGTATTTGTATCATTTTTTTGAACCTAAACGAAAGTCATTCATAATAGCATATTTTATACCATCTCTTGTTTCTATTTCAACAGAGTTTCTTGGTTTAAAAAATAGAAAACATATTTACTTTTTAACTTTTTTTCATTTTCTTTAACATCGGTAATTTCTCTTATAGGAATTTCAAAACTTTTTTTATAACTTTTTGTACTTCCTAAGAAATTTCTAGTTTTAGTGTAATAAAAAAACTTTATTTTTTTCACATAACAAACTTCTTCAGCAAAAATACCATTTGCAATATAAGGCATATTAGTAAAAACTTGAGATTACTAATAAGAAAAATACTCCTATAAATAGTTGTGCAGCTAAATTATTTTTTTAAAAATTTCTTTATTAAATGAAATTATAAAAATTGCCATAGCTAATGCAAAAATGGCTGAAAGAAAAAATATATGAAGTCATTTTTCCCTCTTTATTATTTTCATCCAATGGACGAGCTTTAATTTCTTTCATTTTAAATACCTCCACTTTTATAAAATTAATTATTTTTTTTATCCATCTTAAATATGAATTAATAAAGTCATCAATACTTCCATCCATAACAGCCTTAACATTTCCTATTTCAGTATTAGTTCTGTGGTCTTTAACTAAGGCATAAGGTTGGAAAAACATAAGATCTAATTTGGTTACCCCAACCAATGTCAGTTTGTTCTCCTTGAATTTTTTTCATTTCTTCTTCTTTTTTTCTTTAATTCTATTTCAAGCAATTTAGATTTTAACATTTTCATAGCAGTTTCTCTATTGCTAAGTTGAGATCTTTCTTTTTGGCAAGTTACAACAACTCCTGTTGGAAAGTGTGTTATTCTTACAGCTGAGTCTGTCATGTTGACATGTTGTCCACCAGCTCCACTTGCTCTATACGTATCTATTCTAATATCAGCAGGGTTTATTTCAACTTCAACATTGTCATCAACTTCTGGAACAACTTCCACAGATGCAAAAGAAGTATGTCTTTTTGTTGGCATCAAAAGGTGAAATTCTAACAAGTCTATGAACACCTTTTTTTCAGATTTTAAATATCCATAGGCATTGATACCTTCAACTAAGAATGTAACAGATTTTACTCCAACACTGTCCCCTCCATGAAATCAAGCTCAGATACCTTATAATTTTTTTAAGATTGCACCATCTAAGGTACATTCTGTAAAGCATATCAGCCCAGTCACAAGCTTCTGTTCCACCAGCTCCAGAATGTATTGTAACTATGGCATTGTTCATATCATATTCGCCATCTAATAATAGATTTACTTCAAATTCTTCTATATCATATTTTAAAAGCTTTATGTTTTTTTCAATAAGTTCATTTTCAAAAAGAAGTTTCCCCACTTTCAACAAAAATCTATTAAAAACTTCTTTCATCTTCAACTTCAGTTGCTAATTTTTTTCATATCTTGAAACTATATTCTTTTCAAAAAATTCATATTTTTTTGATAATTTCTGAACTTTTTCTTTTATCAGACCAGAAACCATCTTCAAAAGTTAGTTTTTTTCTAAATCTTTTATAGTAGTTTTTTTCTCTTTTTCTAAGTCAAAGAGACCTCCTAATACTATCAGTTTTTTTCTTTCATTTCTAAAAAAATTCTCTTTTAATTTCTAAAAATATCCATTTTTTTCCTCCCTAACTAATTTTTAATTAAATTATAATTGCCACTGCAGTTGCATATTTCTTTGAATGTGAAATAGCAATTTCAATTTGATAATTTTCTTTTTACTCTGTATAATTTTCTTTAATTTATCTGAAACAATAACATAGGGTTTTCCTAAATCATCATTTAATATTTCTAAGTCAGTAAGAGAAAATTCTCTAACTCCTGTACCAATAGCTTTTTGAAATAGCTTCTTTTTGCAGAAAATACTCCAGCATAAGTTTCAGCTCTATTACCTCTTTTTACAATATTTTCTATCTCTCTTTGAGTGAAAAACTTTAGCTTTAAATCCTTCTTTTGAAATAGCTTTTTCTATTCTTTCAATCTCAATGATATCATTACCTATTCCTACTATCATAGCATTTTAAACACCTTTCTAGTATTTTCATTAGTAATTCTAACAACATCTTCATAACTCATATTTTTTTAAGTTCAGCTATTTTCTTAGCTACTTCCTCTGTGTATATAGGTTCATTTCTCTGTCCTCTATATGGAGTTGGAGCCATATATGGACAATCAGTTTCAATAACTAAATTTTCTATAGGGATTTCTTTTTACAACATCAACTAATTTTTTTGGCATTTTTTTAAAAAGTTAAAACCCCACCTATACCTAGATAAAATCTATCTATCATTCTTTTTAGCACTTTCAACAGAACCAGGGTAACAATGTAGAATTCCCTTTACATCTGGGTATTCATTTAAGATATTTATTGTATCTTCCATAGCTTCTCTTGTATGTATGACAACAGGTTTATTAACTCTTCTTGCTAATTCTAATTGTCTTCTAAAAAAATCTTAAATTGTTCTTCTTTAGGTCTAGTCATCCAATGATAATCTAAACCAATTTCTCCTATAGCTAAAACTTTTGGATTTTTAGCAAGCTCTTCTAATCTTTTTTCGGCTTCATCACTATATCCTTCAATTTCATCTGGATGAAAGCCTATTACTGCATAGATAAAAAGGATATTTATCAGCATATTCTACACTTTTTTTCACTACTTTCCAAATCAAATCCTATATTTACAACAAAAATCTAATTTTTTTCTTCTATTCTTTTTAAAAAAACTTCTTCTCTATCAGAGTCAAATTGTTGTAAATTTAAATGAACATGTGAATCTATAATCTTCATTTTTATTCTTCCTTTCAAAAATTATTTTTATTCTATTATAGCATATTTAGATGAACTAAAAAAATAGTTATAAGCAAAAAAACAGCATATAAAGGAATACTTTTTATATTATTTTTCTAATCCAAAAATTTTTTTACTGGAAATTCTTATGCTATACTCAGGTTTATATGCCTTTATGTAGTAATCAAGGCTCTTTGAACGAGTATTATTAGAAGACTTCACTTCTATTGGAATGATTTTACCATCTCTTGCTATTACAAAAATCAATTTCTGACGTTCCCTTCTCATTTTTTTCCAGAAATATGGTGTATATGAATTTATGTCTAAATGTATATTGACATAATTTTTCTGTCATTCCTCTCTTAAAATCGTTTAATTCATCTGAAAGATAAAGAATATCCTCAGGAACTATTTGTTTTTTTGCACATAATAAGCCCACATCAGAAATATAAATTTTAAAAAGCATCTATATTTCTGTAATTTTTCTAAAGGTTTTTTTAATATCTTGAACACAATATATTTTTAGAAATTATCCCTGATAAATTAAGCCATTCTATAGCATTTTTCAAATTCGGAAGCTCTTCCACCTGTTTTTTTACTAACTTATATTGAAAAACGTGTGTTTTCCCTTGAAAGTTGTACAGTGATATTGTCATAGACTAATCTTGTTTTTTTATTTCATTGTTAGTATTATATTTACTCATATCATTTAAGTATGAAAGTAAAAATCATTTCTTGGGTATGTCTAATCAGAGTATAATTTTTCTGTTTCTTTAAATTTAGCAACACATTCAGGCATACCTCCAATAAGTAAGTACTTTTCTATAATATTCCATAGCAAGATTATGCAAAAATAGTAGGGAGTGGAGAGTTTTTGTTAAAAACTTGTTTTAATTTGTTCAATTAATTTATCTTCCCCATTGCCAATAGGAATTCTTCAATATCCATAGGATAAAGAGTTTTTTTATGTCTACTTTACCAACAGGGAAAGAGAAATTTTTCTCTGTTAACAGCAACTCCAAGTAGACTTCCAGCTACAATTATATGATATTCTGGAGCTTGTTCTTGAAAAATATTTTAATGATGTCAATGCTCTTTCACATAATTGTATTTCATCAAAAATTAGTGTTTTTCTTTTTACAATAGTTTGTTCAACTAATCTAGAAAGAATAGGAATTAAATAACTAGGTTCTATATTTTCTTCAAATGTTTCCTTTAGTTTAGGATTAGTTTCAAAAATTAAAGTAAGCAATATTTTCATATTCAGACTTTCCAAAAATTTAAAAATGGAATATGTCTTACCAACTTGCCTTTGTACCTTGAATTATTAAAGGTTTTCTATATGGACTATTTTTTTCCATTCTTTTTAAGTATTCAAAAAAATTTTTCTATACATAAACTCACCTCTTTTATATTATTATATCACTATTTAGAAAAAAATGTAAATTTTTGATATAAAAAAATTACATTAAAAAAATGTAAAATAAAAAGTAAAAAAATAGTTTGTTACTGAGCAAAGTTTTTAACGATAAAAATCAAGAATTCGCTGTAATTTTCGGAAACTCGCTACGCTCAGACACTCCGACAATTACTCGGCTCATTCTATTTGATTTTTTTATCTAAAAATTTCCATTCGTAACTCACTTATTTTTTTACTTTAGGATTTAATTTTAATTTGGTAATAGCCACTTTATATTTACTTATTCATATCTTTTTATAATGTTAGCTAGTCTTTCTTCATTTTTTTGGTAAAAATGTTTTGACTATCAGTTGTTGGTGTATACCAAGGTTTAGAACCAAAATATTGTTGATATTTCTTTTTCTTGAATCTGTAACCTCTTCTTGCATATAGAGTATTTCTGATTATAGCAAGTTCACTAGAAGAGAAATTATATAAATAAGATTCATTTCCTCTGTTGATTACTTCGTCATAAACCTTATCTAAAAACTTGTAAATCATAGTCATCATAAGATGAATATTGCTGAGTATTTTGTTGAGGAGCAACATTGTTGTTTGTCTCAGGAATACTTTGTGGAACAGCAGTATTGTTCACTGGTTCAGGAACAGTTGTTACAGGAGTATTTTCAACAGGAGCAGGTGCGACTTCTGTTGTAGTAACAGGTTCAACCACTGTTGTTTGTGCTTCAGGAGCAGGTTGACTAGTGTTGTAATTAATTTGTGAATACATAATCTGAGAGTCTTTCGACCTTCTTCCAATGCTCTTAATAAAAAGAAATTACACTAGAAGCTAGAAAAAAATCCAAAAATATTAAAAGTTACTCCCAAAATAATTAATTGGGTTTTAGTACCAGCTTTCATACCACTTTTTCTTTTTTTGGAGCCATGTTTATATTAGTATTTTTTTAGCTTGATTGTTACTTTTTAATTCATCTTGGACTACTGGTGTTATAGTTGTTGGTGTTACATCATTTGTTTTAGGTGCTTCAATGTTTTCATTGTTAAGTTCTTGTTTTAAATCATCATTATCGTTCAAAAATAATCCCCCTTATTAATGTTTATTTTATATTATAACATTTTTTTAAAGAAATGAAAAGAAATCTTAAAAAAAGTAAAAAAATAAAAAAACATTCAAATATTCTTATAGAAAAGCCTTTTGATAATTTCAATAAAAAGTTATCCGCATTTCAAAAAAATTCTTTTTGTAATTTTACTATGTAATAAAAAATTATAAAATTTAAAAAAATAATACAAATAAAATAAATAACTTATATTCTAAAAAAATAAATTGTTTTTAAAAAAATATAGAAAAATATAGTATAATGTAAAAAGCAAGTAAAATAATATTTTTTTAAGGGGAGGGTTAAATGGATGAGAAATTAATTTGTCTTCAATTAGGAGCTTTGCTTCATGATATTGGAAAAAAATTGTAAGAAGAGCTGGTTTAGACAAAAAATGAATATTCAATTGCAGGCTCTAATTATTTAAAAAGAAAATAATTTATTAGAGGAGAAGTACAAAGAAGTTTATAATATAATGAATTACCATCATAAAAAAATATTTATCGTCTGCAAAACTTAAAGAGGATTCATTAGCTTATATAGTCTATGAAGCTAATAATATTGCTTCAGGTATGGATTGTGAAAAAAATATGAAGATGAGGAAACAAAAGGGAATGAGATGGATAATCTAAATTCCATCTTTAATGTCGTAAAAAGAGGAAAAAAATAATATCAAAAAAACTTTTTAAGCTTTTTTTGACTTTGATAGAAACAATTTTAATATGCCAACATCACATGCCATAAAATTAACAAATTCAGATTATAAAAAAAGTTTTGGACTACATACAAAAAAATTAAGTAGTTTTAAGGAAAACCTAAATCCTGAGAAATTAGCAATAATATTAGAAGTATGTTGCTCTTATTTTCCATCAAGTTTTTTTATGTCGATACTCCTGATGTGTCATATTATGATCATGTAAAATTGACAGCAGCAGTAGCAGCTTGTTTTTATCTTTACGATAAAGAAAAAGGAACTAAAGACTATCAAAAAGAATATTTTTTTCAAAAGCAAATAGAAATATAGAAAAAAATTTCTTTTAGTTTCTGGTGAATTTAGTGGAATACAAAAATTTTATTTATACAATATCATCAAAAAAATGGCTATGAAATCTTTGAGAGGAAGGTCATTCTATTTAGAATTGTTTGCTGAACATATAATAGATGAAATTTTATCAGAATTAGAACTTTCAAGAGTAAATCTTCTTTTATAGTGGAGGAAGTCATTTTTTTATTTATTATTACCTAATACTGAGAAATCAAAAAGAAGTTCTGGAGAAATACAAAAGAAAAAAATAAATAGTTTTATTTTTAGAAAAAAATAGGAGCAACGATTTATTTTGAAATGGTATATAGTGAGACTTCAGCAGAAGAATTAGGTAATGGATTAAGTAAAGATATAAAAAGATGAAAAATAAAATAGGAGAGTTATTTAGAAAGACATCTGCTAAAGTTTCTAAGGCTAAATTAAATAGGTATTCATTAGATCAATTAAAAGAGCTTCTTGATGAAGATAGCTTTATAAATAAAGTAAAAAAGTTATACAAAAAGAATGTAATATTTGTAAAAAAAGCCTGAAGATGAAAAAAATATTGGAAAGAAATACTAAATATTTTTGATGAAGAAGCAGGGGTAGAACTATGTAATTCATGTAAGAGTTATATTGATTTAGGAAAGGATATTTCAAGATTATACCATTCTAGTAATGAAAGTTTTATAGTTGAAGAGAGTTGTGAAGAAAATGAAAATGCTCTTATTTTTTTCCTAAATATTCAAAAATCTTGTGTAAAGATTTTAATAAAGAGTAAAGAATATATCTTAAGAAATATAAATAAAAATTCATAGATATTATGCTATAAACTCGAACTCTATTGGAGATAGACTTTGTAAAAAAATATTTGGGTAGGAAACTACAATGTGATGAACAAGGATGCAACTATTGGAGAAAAATCTTATCGAATTTAAAGAATTAGTTAAGAAAGCTAAAGGAATAGAAAGATTAGCTGTTTTTTTAGAGCTGATGTTGATAACTTGGGTACTCTTTTTCCAATCAGGATTTGAAAACAAAAAAATTCAAAAAGAACCATATAAGAATGTAACTCTTTCAAAAATCAGTTGTTCTTTCAAGATATCTTTCAGATTTTTTTAAAAAGAAAAAAATAAATTTGATACTTGAAAAAAAGACGCTATTAAAGATACCAATGAGTTATTCAAAAAAATATTGTGATATTATCTGTGAGGGCAATTCAAATCCAAGAGATATTGTTATAGTTTACTCAGGTGGAGATGATATTTTTTTGCAATAGGAACTTGGAATGATACTATAGAATTTGCAATAGATTTAAGAACAGCATTTAAAGAATTTACTAATGATAAAATTACATTATCTGCTGGGATAGGATTCTTCTATGAAAATTATCCTATTCATCAAATGGCTGAAAAAAACAGGTAATTTAGAAAGCTTAGCAAAAAGCTAATAAAAAAATTCTAGTGGAGAAATTATTAAAAAAATTCAGTTGCTTTTATTTGGGGAAATGAGCCCAGAGCTAAATCATATATATACTTGGGATATTTTTTTATAGATAAAGTTTTTAAATGAAAAAAATATAAATTTATAAAAAAATGTAAGTATATTAAATGAGGAAGATAAAGAAAAAAATATAAAGATAGAATAGTTATTACCAAATCTAAATGGTATAAGTTAATGGATTTAATAGTAAGTGTACTTACAAAAAAATAACAATAAACTAGATATAGCGAGATTTGCCTATATTTTTGGGAAGAATAAATCAGACAACTAATAATAAAGAAAGCTATGATAAATTTAAGAAAAAAATCTCTTATTGTGGTTAAAAAAATAAAGAAGATGCAAAAACAAGTTCTAACAGCTATTAATATATTGATTTATCAAGAAAGGGGAGAATAAAATATGAATAATATAAATGTTGGAGAAAAAAATAGAAAAAAATATCAAAAAGATAAGAAAAAAATGCAGTGACAACAACACAATTAAGATTACTATTATCTAATGCAGTAATTATTAAAAATAAAAATACAAGTTGAAACAAGAACAAAAAAAGGAGATGAAATCTCTGAAAAAAATTAGAAAATGAAATAAAGTATTTACTTGTAAAAACATATCTATCAATGTGGGAGAGAGGCTAAAGTAAAAAAAGATTTGATAACGAATTTCATATATCAGAAAAAAATAAAAAGCTATAGGAAAGTCAGCTAAAAAAATTTAATGAATTTTATCGTTATCTTGAAGAAATTGTTGCATATATGAAATATTATGAATCTGATAACAAATAGTCTATATAAAAATTTTTAATTATGAGAGGAGAAAAATTTATGTATACATTAAAAAGGAAAAATTATTAATAAAGGGAACAATTAAATTAATTACAGGTTTACATATAGGAACATCAGGTGACTTTTCTGCTATTGGAGCCGTAGATACAGTAGTCATAAGAGATTCAGTTACTAATAAACCAATGATTCCAGGCTCATCATTGAAAGGAAAAAAATGAGATATTTATTAGCAAGAACTAAATATAATTCTTCTTTAGAACTAAAAAGTTGTCAAAGAAGAACATGATTTTATAAAAAGATTATTTGGAAGTTCAGAACCAATGAAACCATCGAGATTACAGTTTCAAGATATTTTTATTATCAGATAAGAGTATAGAGGAGTTTAAAGAGTTTGAATTTGATCTACCTTATACAGAAATTAAATATGAAAAATACTATTGATAGAGCAAAAGGAATAGCAAAATCCTAGACAATTAGAGAGAGTTCCAGCTGGTTCAGAATTTGATTTTCAAATTGTATATAATATTGAGAATCCTAAAGAGGTTGAAGAAGATATGAAAAAAATATCTTATTGATGATGGATGTTTTAGAAGATGATTATCTTGGAGGACATGGAACAAGAGGTTATGGTCGTATAAAAATTTAAAAAAACCTGTCTTTAGAACTAAAAAAACTTATACAGAAGAAAAATAAAAAAAGAATTAACAGTAATAGAAAAAGATATAGAAAAATTTTTAGAAAAGAGTTAGAAAGTAAGGTGGAATAATGTCTTATTTACTATATAAAACTAAGATTCCCAAATGGTATTCATATTGGAACAGCTTCTGAAATACACTGGAAGAAACTATGATGAGTGTGTACTCTGATACTTTCTATAGTGCAATATTCAATGAATATATGAAAATATATAATGACGATGAGTTATATAAAATTTCTGAAGCTGGAAACTTTTTAGTATCTGATTTGTTACCATTTAAGGAAAAAAAGAAGATATGTCAACAGATTTTTATTTACCAAAGCCTTTTTATTAGTGTTCAAAGACGAGAAACGGAAAAAGATGAAGAAGAAGTCGTTGATAGAAAAAAGTGAAAGCAACTAATTTTATTCCAGCAGATAAATTAGGAGAATACTTAACTTTTCTAAAAACTGGAAAAAAATTTTTCCTGAAATAGATGATGATTTTGGTAAGAAAGAGCTATATACAAAAAAATAAAGTTTCTTTTGCAAAATGAGGATACTAAACTTTATAATATAGAAGTTTTTAAATTTAATGAAAAAAATCAGGTTTTGTACTTTATAGTTAAAACTACCTGAAGACAATGAGTGGCAAGAAATATTCCAAGGTATTTTAGATAGTCTTGCTTTTAACTGGAATTGGTGGAAAAAGAAACTCAGGATTTGGACAATTTAGAAGAGAAGAGCCTATGTTTTTTTATGGAGAAACTTTTGATGCTATTGAATCTGAATCAGATGCCTATATAAATAGGGGTTTATATTCAGATGAAAAAGAACTTTTTATCTCTTTCTTCTTATTCTCCTAAAAATAGAAGAGATAGATAAAATAAAAAAGAAAGTGAAAAACTATTATCAATTAATAAAAAAAGAAGTGGTTTTGTAAATAGTTCTTTATATAGTAAACAAGCTGAAAAAAAGAAAAACAAGTATATATGCTTTCATCTGGTTCAGTATTAAGTTTTTAAACCAGAAGGTAAAATATTAGATTTGAATCTTCATGGAAAACATAGTATATATAGAATGGGAAAACCTATTGTATTGGGGGTTAAGATATGAGTAATATAGTAAAATATAAGATGAAACTTGAAGTTTTGACTCCACTTCACATAGGTGGAGCAGAGTATAAATCTAATATTACAAAAAAAGAATATTTATTTGAAAAACAAAAATGATGAAAAAAATGGATTTTAAGAATGATTGATGGTCAAAAAAATTTATAGATTATCTTGTAAAAAAATAATTTGTTTGATGACTATATCTTTTTAATCAATAAAAAAATGTTAATGAAAAATATTGATGAGCATAAAAAAGAAATATAAGTTTAGAAAAAAATTTTAGAAGAACTTAGGATACCAATAAGAGATTTAAAAAAATTATTTTCAAAAAAAGAATTATATCATCAATAGTAAACATTTTAGTGCAGAGAATGGTATAAAAATTAATGTTGAGAAATATTCAGGGGAAACCTTATATTCCAGGAAGTAGTATAAAAAGGAGCTTTTGATTAGTTTTTTTATTAGTTGACTATATAATTAATCACAGAAATGAATTTAATAATATAAAAAAATCTAATTTTAGCTGAAGCTAAGAAAGTTTCAAATAAGAAAGAAGCTAATTTGTTTAGAGATAATATTATGATAAGTATTGTTGGTATAATAACAGATTATATTTTATATTCAAAAAATGGATTATACAATAAAAAAAGAATAAATGGAATGAAAAACTATATTTTTTTATAAAAAAATATAGTTTAAAAAAACTTGGAATTTCAATATCGGATAGCTATAATTATATAGATACCAAAAACAAATTTTTATCAAGATTATGATGAAAAAAACTTGGAAAAAGAGATTGAAATTAATGCAATGCCTTTTAAGTAGGGAATATATTATGGAAAAATTCAAAGTTTAATTTTTGATATAATATTGGATATGGATTTGTTAAAAAAAGAGTCAATTGAAAGTAAAAGATATTAATGATTTAATTAAAGCAATTGAAAATGCAACAACTTACTTAATAGATTATGTATTGGAAGATAGGACTAGTTCAAAAACTGAAAATTTAATATTAGGTGCTAATACAGGATTTCATCAAAAAAACAATAATTTTTGCACTTTTTTTGAAGATAAGGAAGATTTGACAGAAGTGGTTAAAAAAAGATTTTTACATAAAAAGTGATGGTATTAGTAATAAAGAAAAAGTAAATAATCACTTAAAAAGATAAATTTTCTCCAAGAGTTCTCAACAGAATAAAAAAATAAATGGAAAAAAATAAGTTAGCTGGGCTAGTTAAAAATTTTGAAAGTAGAGGAAAAAAATGTTGGCACAAATTAATATGGAACTTGAGTCTGAAGAACTTAACACTAATATGGCATCTCTTTTTTTCACGGATATTTAATGGAGAACATTGATCCAGCTTATGCAGAATACTTCCACTATAATACAACAAATCCTTTTTACATCTTGTATTTTTAAAAGATATAAAGGAGGATAAGTATTTTTGGAGAGTAACAACATTTAGCCAAAAAGCATACGATATGCTTATGAGTTATTTTTTTCAAAAGGGATTCCAGAAAAAAATATATTTAAAAAAATAAAGATTTAGAAATTAATGTGAAATCATTTTTCTATTCAAAAATCTTATGAAGATTTATTTTTAGAAGCAACTGAAAGAAAAAGAATAAGACTTATAAGTCCAACTTCATTTAAATCAGATGGAATAACACATATATTCCCTAATATTTCAACATTGATTTCTGGAGTGATAGCAAAAAAATTAATCAACATTCAGAAACAGAGGAATTAGAGGATAAAAAAATAGTGGATGAACTTTTAGAGAAAGTCTATATAAAAAGATTATAATCTAAGAACAAAGATTTTTTTCACCTTGAAAGTATTAAAAATAAAAAGGTTTCATAGGAACTATGGATTTAGCAATAAAAAGGAGAGGATAGAACTCTTGCTAATATTTTAAATTTTTTTAATTTTTTTATGTCAGAATATACAGGACTTGGAATTAAAAACATCACTTGGAATGGGAGGGATAAAAGTTGAGTAAAAAGTTCTTTTAACATTTGCTGGAAATACAGATCCAACTAGAGGACAACATGATGACCTATAATACATATATGTAGATATTATAAGCCAGAAAAAAATATATTTAATTTTAACGAAAGAAATGGAGAAAAGAGATAGTGAGCCACATAATATTTACGAAAAAGCTATTAAAGAAAAACTTAAAAAAAGCTATAATCCTGAAATTATTAGAATTAAAACAGGTATTGAAGAAGCTCATTATTTTGATATTTATTTTAATTGGATATATGAAACTTTTGAACAAATAAAAAAAGAAGATAAAGATGCAGAAATATATTTGAATATGACTTCAGGGACTCCACAAATGATAGCTAATTTGGTATCTTATTATATAGACTCAACTGATCTCAATATAATTCCTTTACAAGTGTCTACACATGAAGGAAAAAGTAATACAGAACCTCCAGTAAATGAAAGTTATGATGTTAAAAAGAGCTGAGGAAAAATATTGATAATCAGAAAAATAATCGTATTGTAATACCTGATTTAAAGCAATATTCAAGAATTTTGGTTAAAAATCAAATAAAAAAATTATTAGAACAATATAATTATTTTACTTCTCTTGAATTATTAAAAAAGGGATATATTTAAAGATAACAAAGAATTGATTTCATTATTAGAATTTGCAGTAGAAAGAAAAAAATTTGAATAAAAAAAGCAAATGATAAATTAATAGGAGTTGATTCTAAAAAAATATGAAAAATCTCTTACTGTACGAATTACAGTAATCAATTATGGTATAACATAGTTGAATATTTTAGTCTTGCTAGTATTAAAGAAAAAAATCTGGGGATATTTCTGGATATATTTTAATGTTAGAACCATTAGTATCAAATATATATATATTTATTTTTAGAAAATATTTTAAAAAAAGAAAATTAAATTCTCTTTTTCAAAAATAAGTATTAATAATAAAAAAATAATGGGAATATGGAATACAGGGTAGACGTAAATAAATTAGGGTCTAGTTTAAAAACAAATTGAAAAAGATATGGGAATAAGAGAATTAAAAGATGGTAGTTTTGTATATACTCCAATTTTAGTTTCAATAATCAAATATTATCTGAAAAACGAAATATTTGAAGATATAAATTTAAAAATACTTTTAAAAACTTAGCAGAAACTTTTGAAAAATATAAAAAGAAATAAGAAATATTTTTGGCTCATACTTTGACTTCAATAAGTAAAAAGATTTTTGAATTTAAGTCTAAAAAAGAGAGATAATATAAATAAATCTATTCTTGATTTTTTTGAAAAAAATTTATACTCCACTTGGTTATAAAAAAAGAAATGGTTGAAGTGTATGACAATATAAACAAAGAGATAGTAAAATTATTAAAAATAAAAGAGGTAGAACAATGAGTAATCTATATATCTATGAACAAGGAATAGTTTTAAGATATAAAGAAAAATAGACTACTTATAACATATACAAAAAGATGATTCTAAATCTATTCCGATAGAAAATATTGATAATGTTGTTATATTTGGAGGTATACACTTAAGTACATCTTGTATACATAATTTACTTGCTAAGGGAATTCATGTTACTTTTCTTTCTAAAAAAATGGTTCTTATTTTTGGAAGGTTAGAGTCTACTAGCAATATAAATATAGATAGACAAAGAGAACAGTTTAGAAAAAGCGATGATAAGAAATTTTGTTTAGAAATAGCTAAAAAATTTATTGAAGGCAAAAGCAACTAACCAGAGAACAATTCTTATTCGTGCAAATAAAAAAATATGGAAAAATTATGTTTTGTCTAATACAATAACATGCATGTATGGAATAATAAAAGATATCAACAATGCTAAAAACAATAGAGGAACTTATGGGGCTTGAAGGCTATTTAGCAAAAATTATACTTCAATGCCTTAAATCAAATTATAGATAAAAAAATATAATTTCAAAATGAGAACTAAAAAGACCGCCTAAAGATCCTTTTTAATTCTGTAATAAGTTTTGGTTACACACTTTTTACATTATGAGATATTTACAATTTTAGTAACAAAAGGATTGAATCCTTATGCTGCATTTCTACATTCAGATAGGCATAAGCATCCTGCACTTTGTTCTGACTTAATGGAAGAATGGAGAGCTATTTTAGTTGACTCCTTGGCAATAGCACTTTTTGAATAATAATAAAATTACTTATGAAGATTTTTGATTTTGATGAAAAAAAGTGGAGGAGTATTTTTAAATAAAAAAAGCTTGTGAAAAAATTTGTAGAACAATTTGAAAAACGTCTTAGACAAGAAGTTTCCTATATAAAGGAAGTTCCATATAAGATGAGTTTTAGAAGAATAATTGAATATCAAGTTATGTTATTAATTAAAAGCTTTAGAAGCAAAATGATGCAGATATTTATAATCCAGTTTTAATAAGGTGATATTATGGAGAATTGGGATTTTTAGATGAAGATTTTGAAAAAGAAATTTTTTGAGGATAATTTCACTGTTATTGTAATCTATGATATTATTTCAAATAAGAGAAGAACACAATTATCAAAACTTTTAAGTGCTTTTTGGTTTTAGAATACAAAGATCAGCTTTTTGAATGTTTGTTGACAAGAGAAAAAAATATAAGTTACTTGTTGAAAGAATTAATAGATACGCTAAACCTGAAGATTTAATAAGAATTTATCGTTTAAATCAAAATGTAATAACTGAAATATATGGAGAAAAACTCAGAAGCAGAAAATGAAAAATAAAAGCTTATTATTTTTTTCTAAAAAAATAGAATCTCTCAACTAAGATTGGGAGATTTTTTTATTGTAAAAATAAACCACTTGCTATGCGAGTGGTTCAGAAAAAGCCAGAAGGCTATGAAGCAATATTAGTTCTCCTTTGATATAATAAAAGAAGGTCTGCCAAAACCAACTAAAAAAATATCAAAGGATATCCCTATGGACAAAAAAATAGTTTAGCACATACAAAGTGGAATTGTAAATATCATATAGTATTTACACCCAAATATAGAAGACAATCAATATATGGAAAAAAATAAAAAAAGATATTGGAGCAATATTAAAGAAACTTTGTGAATTTAAAGGAGTAGAAATAATAGAAGCGAGTGCTTGTGTAGATCACATACATATGTTAGTGAGCATACCACCAAAGATATCAGTGTCAACATTTATGGGATATTTAAAAGGAAAAAAGTTCATTAATGATATTTGATAGGTATGCGAACTTAAAAATATAAATATGGTAACAGAACATTTTTGGTGTAGAGGGTATTATGTAGATACAGTAGGGAAGAAATAAAGAAAAGGATTGCTCAATATATAAAAATTAGATAGAAGAAGATAAAGTGATGGATCAAATGACATTAAAAGAATATTTTGATCCTTTCAATGTTGAAAAAGAAATAGAAACAAGAGCTATTTTAATAGCTGAATGGGGCTAAACGCAAAAGACAGTCTCAATTGTAGGGCTTTAGCCTCAAGCTTGTAACATTGCCTTTTAGGGCATAGAGCAAACCACCACTTCAAGTGGTGGTTTGTGATTTGTTGAAAAATTAAAAAAACATGTTAATATGTAACATACACCAAGAAAAATCCTAAGGATATAAAAAAAGATATTAGTTAGACGATATTCAGAAAAAAGAGGAGTTAAGGATGCTTTTAACTGAAATAAACAAAAATTCAAAAATAAAAAATATCATACGATAACACTCTAAAAAGATTATTGCAATAAAAGACTTTTTGACCATAGGATAAGAATGAACGATACTCCGTAAGGAGACGGAAACTATCTTAGCATTACCTTATTATACATAGTAAGCATAGGAATAAGAATGAACGATACTCCGTAAGGAGACGGAAACACTTAGGGTTACATTATAGAATACTTACTGCTAAAGCTAATATAAGAATGAACGATACTCCGTAAGGAGACGGAAACTGGAATAGCAAAGTCCATCATACCATGGAATATAACCATAAGAATGAACGATACTCCGTAAGGAGACGGAAACAATATGGACAAAACTAATAAAATTGACACAGAAGATAAGAATGAACGATACTCCGTAAGGAGACGGAAACTGTAAATCTTTTGTACTTCACTTACTTCTCTTTTAAATAAGAATGAACGATACTCCGTAAGGAGACGGAAACATATTGAATCAATGTAAGCATAGAGGCATCGTGCATTGCTATAAGAATGAAACGATACTCCGTAAGGAGACGGAAACCTTCTTTATATCTTCCATATTCTTTACTCTCCTTATATAAGAATGAACGATACTCCGTAAGGAGACGGAAACGATTTAAAAGATATTTAGTGATACGTCTCCCAAGAAATGTGCAAATAAGAATGAACGATACTCCGTAAGGAGACGGAAACATGTATTCCACACCCTAATTATTTTAGTAGTTAGGATAAGAATGAACGATACTCCGTAAGGAGACGGAAACCTAATAGAAATACTATTAAAAAGAGAAAGCGACCTTATCATAAGAATGAACGATACTCCGTAAGGAGACGGAAACTAGTTAATAATTCAAATTTCTTCATTCTCTTTCCTCCTAATAAGAATGAACGATACTCCGTAAGGAGACGGAAACTAAATCATCAGCATTGCCACCTACTGCAACACCAATAATAAGAATGAACGATACTCCGTAAGGAGACGGAAACGATACATTTGCTTTTTCTTTTCAAATCCAGCATCATCCATCATAAGAATGAACGATACTCCGTAAGGAGACGGAAACTCTTCCGAGTTAGGTTCACTCTCTGTAGCTAAAAATAAGAATGAACGATACTCCGTAAGGAGACGGAAACTCTCATTTTAATACCTCCGTATAATTTAATTTTTAACCATTATAAGAATGAACGATACTCCGTAAGGAGACGGAAACTTTTATCAGGATTCTCGCACCAATCAACGTATAACTTACCCAATAAGAATGAAACGATACTCCGTAAGGAGACGGAAACGGTAGTGAATTCAGTAGCGTTACAGTACTAGAATACCAATCAGATAAGAATGAACGATACTCCGTAAGGAGACGGAAACCCTTGTTTTACTTCTATCTCAAACGCAGAATCTCCACGTCTGATAAGAATGAACGATACTCCGTAAGGAGACGGAAACTATGTTTTTAAATTTCAAACAATAAATAAAAAACTTCGATAAGATAAGAATGAACGATACTCCGTAAGGAGACGGAAACTTGTAGATATAGCTATAAAGCACATGAGAGCACAAGGTTTATAAGAATGAACGATACTCCGTAAGGAGACGGAAACACATACGCATTTTAACTCCTATTATAAGTCTTATCATAAGTATAAGAATGAACGATACTCCGTAAGGAGACGGAAACTAGATCCTAATGGATGGTATGTTAAAAGCTACGAGCTAGAATAAGAATGAACGATACTCCGTAAGGAGACGGAAACGCATAGCATTTCTATCTTCTATAAACTTATTTCTTCTAGTTTATAAGAATGAACGATACTCCGTAAGGAGACGGAAACCTATCTTAGTACCAAAAGTCTTTACGTTACTTTCTTCTATAATAAGAATGAACGATACTCCGTAAGGAGACGGAAACTGTAACTCTATCTTTAAGTCTAACTTCGCACATAGGGTCTTCATAAGAATGAACGATACTCCGTAAGGAGACGGAAACTAGGTATGACTATTCGTTTGCATTAGTCAATGATGCCTAATAAGAATGAACGATACTCCGTAAGGAGACGGAAACAATTACAAAACCGTTAATCCTATATATTATAGAAATATAGAATAAGAATGAACGATACTCCGTAAGGAGACGGAAACTTTCTGTACATTTCAAAAAGTTTTACTATCTTTCCAAAGAAAAAAATAAGAATGAACGATACTCCGTAAGGAGACGGAAACTCTTAAGAGATACCTTACCTTCATTCTTCAAAAAGATATTCATAAGAATGAACGATACTCCGTAAGGAGACGGAAACCTAATAGATATAATTATGAATAGATTTGATGCAAGAAGAATAAGAATGAACGATACTCCGTAAGGAGACGGAAACTATTAGATTTTTGAATTAAGTATAACATTTAATGGAACTGTATTATAAGAATGAACGATACTCCGTAAGGAGACGGAAACTTGTAATTGCATTTACTGACCTATCGTATGCTAAGTCTATAAGAATGAACGATACTCCGTAAGGAGACGGAAACGACCCTCCTCCTTTATTTCATAATAGTGAGCTTTCTGGAATAAGAATGAACGATACTCCGTAAGGAGACGGAAACTCTCTGGAGGATATTCTTCGATAGTAAAGACTATAGATAATAAGAATGAACGATACTCCGTAAGGAGACGGAAACTTATCGTTTTTATAACTTTATCCAGCCTCAGACCCAAACAATAAGAATGAACGATACTCCGTAAGGAGACGGAAACTCTATCGCAGCTGTTATATCTTTAATGAATTCTGGATGCTCATAAGAATGAACGATACTCCGTAAGGAGACGGAAACAATTCGCTATTCAAAGGATTTATCGAAGCTATCAAACCTCCCATAAGAATGAACGATACTCCGTAAGGAGACGGAAACCTAATATACCTTCTTGCTTATCCATAAACTTCTTACTTTCAGATAAGAATGAACGATACTCCGTAAGGAGACGGAAACTTCTACAGCAAATTTAAATGCAGCAATGACACCAAGAGAATAAGAATGAACGATACTCCGTAAGGAGACGGAAACCCAATGATGGTCAGTTATGTCATATAGTTGCCCATTAGATAAGAATGAACGATACTCCGTAAGGAGACGGAAACTCTTGCAGCATTTAATGAAAGTGCATTAGTACTTACATAAGAATGAACGATACTCCGTAAGGAGACGGAAACAATATAGGATTTGAAATGGAACACTTCTTTGGAATAAATAATAAGAATGAACGATACTCCGTAAGGAGACGGAAACAGGGTGTGGAATACATCTTATGTTTAATTGAACTACCTAATAAGAATGAACGATACTCCGTAAGGAGACGGAAACAGTATTGTGATGTATATCAAATGACATCGCATTACGTAAGATAAGAATGAACGATACTCCGTAAGGAGACGGAAACTATGATATAGCTAGAATGAATGAAGACGTAGCATATATAATAAGAATGAACGATACTCCGTAAGGAGACGGAAACGTGAGTTTTATTGAAGAAAATAGTTTTATTAATATTTATGATAAGAATGAACGATACTCCGTAAGGAGACGGAAACCAAGAGGCTCAGAAAAAGGTTAATGCTAACAGTTCGAATAATAAGAATGAACGATACTCCGTAAGGAGACGGAAACCAACTCCTTGGATATCTCCTATACTAACAGATTTCTTTTCACATAAGAATGAACGATACTCCGTAAGGAGACGGAAACCAACTGTATTAGCATTTGTATAGAAGAATTCCCAAGTATCATAAGAATGAACGATACTCCGTAAGGAGACGGAAACAATCTCTATGTAAAGAGATTGGGATTGATGTAGAAGTTAATAAGAATGAACGATACTCCGTAAGGAGACGGAAACCACCAGCTCCAGTTGTAAGTATAAACTCAGTCTTACATAAGAATGAACGATACTCCGTAAGGAGACGGAAACTTTATAGATGTATGTTTAGATTCGTATAGGTACTCATCAATAAGAATGAACGATACTCCGTAAGGAGACGGAAACTAACAGTAAGCTCGATACGTTCACTATGCTTAATGATAAACATAAGAATGAACGATACTCCGTAAGGAGACGGAAACCAGTAGTCATTTCTCTTTGATATGAGTTAGTTTGAATTAAGAATAAGAATGAACGATACTCCGTAAGGAGACGGAAACTCCAGCTAACGTTCCAGCTTTCGGTAAATTAGGATTTGCTTATAAGAATGAACGATACTCCGTAAGGAGACGGAAACTATAAGTGGTACGGATTTAGATAAGATTATAGCATTAGGATAAGAATGAACGATACTCCGTAAGGAGACGGAAACTTCATATGGTAATATATTGAATGATTTCGTATCTTGGAAAATAAGAATGAACGATACTCCGTAAGGAGACGGAAACTCTATAAAGTTCGTACATAAAGTTAACTATATGATATAAGAATGAACGATACTCCGTAAGGAGACGGAAACTCTATCTTTAAATATTGGTAGTTTCTCTTTGTTTATATATAAGAATGAACGATACTCCGTAAGGAGACGGAAACTAATTGCATTTACTGACCTATCATATGCTAAGTCTTTATTATAAGAATGAACGATACTCCGTAAGGAGACGGAAACTGAAATACTTATGAGTTATAAATCTTTTATGGATAATAAGAATGAACGATACTCCGTAAGGAGACGGAAACTTTATTATCCTAACATTCTTCGATTATACCAACTATGTATAAGAATGAACGATACTCCGTAAGGAGACGGAAACTATTATATTAAATCCAGAACAAACAAACTCAAATAGGATAAGAATGAACGATACTCCGTAAGGAGACGGAAACCATTTAGCAAGTTTTTGGGTTTTGTCTAATTGTAGTAATAGCATAAGAATGAACGATACTCCGTAAGGAGACGGAAACTTGAATAACCTACCTTTATTATTTTATTTTACCTATTCAAATAAGAATGAAACGATACTCCGTAAGGAGACGGAAACTTTACACTGGAAGAAAAATACATCACTAGATAATAAGATGATAAGAATGAACGATACTCCGTAAGGAGACGGAAACCTCCTATTGTTTCGTTGAATAATGTAGTCATACTAACTAATAAGAATGAACGATACTCCGTAAGGAGACGGAAACTCTGCTTCTTCTATCGCACTATTAACAACAACCACTTTAACATAAGAATGAACGATACTCCGTAAGGAGACGGAAACTATACAGTAAAGATGGCGTATAATCAAATACATCATTAGTATAAGAATGAACGATACTCCGTAAGGAGACGGAAACGGTAAGTTAAGTATAGCATAATCGTCAACTGTTACCTTATATAAGAATGAACGATACTCCGTAAGGAGACGGAAACATGTGAAAATACTTATTAAGCTTCTTTATCATACGAGACAATAAGAATGAATGATACTCCGTAAGGAGACGGAAACATAGCTTTACCTTGCATTAAAGCTACAAGTAAGTATATTAATAAGAATGAATGATACTCCGTAAGGAGACGGAAACTATCCACCAAATGCTCCATTTTTCACAAGTTTAAAATAAGAATGAATAATACTCCATAAGGAGACAGAAACAGGAATAGTTTCTAAATCAATGGAAATCTTAAAGAAAAATAAGAATGAATAATACTCCGTAAGGAGACGGAAACTTTAGAATCTCCATCATATTCATATTTCCAAAAATCATTAAATAAGAATGAATGATACTCCATAAGGAGACGGAAACTGGTAACAAGTCCATTCGTTTTCAATGGAGAGTTGCCAAACTGGTTAATAAGAATGAATAATACTCCGTAAGGAGACGGAAACGCTTGTAATTTAAGACTATAACATCCTACTGTTGCTAATAATATAAGAATGAATGATATTCCGTAAGAAGACGGAAACCCCAATAAATTTCCTGCTGTTAATTTTTGCCATAAAAACATAAGAATGAATAATACTCCGCAAGGGACGGAAACCATAACATAAACTGAAAAATCTTACTCTTACTAATTTTTTTCTTCAATAAGAATGAATGATACTCCGTAAGGAGACGGAAACTCTCCTCCCATATTTCTAGTATTTCTATTATTTTTAAATAAGAATGAATAATACTCTGTAAGGAGACGGAAACCCTTTACCAAATCTTAAATCTTGAAATAGAAAATTACTATTCATAAGAATAAATAATACTCCATAAGGAGACGGAAACTTTTCTTTGAATATATGACTGTTTATAATTCTATATTGTTTCCAATAAGAATGAATGATACTCTGTAAGGAGATGGAAACTCTTCCAACTTCATACAAATTATAAATCTTGCATTTGCAATTGGTATAAGAATGAATGATACTCCGCAAGGAGACGAAAACCTTAAAAGCAACTTGTTCTTATAAGATTTTTTTGAAACCATATAAGAATGAATGATACTCCGCAAGGAGACGGTATTGTTACTATAATTAAAGAAATCTAAACTTCTATTGAATAAAAATTTTATTTTATATGTTAAACTGTAATAGTTAATGAGGTAATTAATTTGGAAAAGTAAAATAGAAAAATATTTTAACCTTTTAAGGGCGAAGATATTCTTAATGAACCTTTTGACTTTTTGAAAATAGAAAAACTAAAAAAATTCTTCTTCTATATAGTCTTTATTTCTTGAAAAAAATTAGATAAAAAGATGCTAGGATACAATATATAAAAATTTTTAGATTAGAAAGATAGTAATTGGATAATATCTAAAAAAATGAGGAGTTAAATATGCTTTTTATTTGAAATAACAAAAAAATTTCAAAAAAATAAAAAAATATCACACGATAACACTCTAAAAAAAGATATTGTAATAAAAAGACTTTTTAGCCATAGGATAAGAATGAGTGATACTCCGTAAGGAGACGGAAAGTATATTACAAAACTCATACAGACGAAATAAACCTAATAAGAATGAGTGATACTCCGTAAGGAGACGGAAAAGTTAACCTTTTTAATTGTTATGTATTTTTATGAATGTACAAAAATAAGAATGAATGATACTCCGCAAGGAGACGGAAACCCACAAAACTCAACTCTTTGAATTAATACAGATGTTTTTATACTATAAGAATGAACTATACTCCACAAGGAGACGGAAACGCTAGAGTAATAATACCGTAATAAATCGCAGTCATTATAGAATAAGAATGAATGATACTCCATAAAGAGACGGAAACTTTATCATTGAATTTCATTATTATTCAGCTCCTTTCTTATAAGAATAAATGATACTCCATAAGGAGACGGAAACAATCTTACATCAGGTTGTGTTACAACTAGTGTTTTCTTGAGTAAGAATGAATATAACTCCGTAAGGAGACGGAAACTCTTGTTGTCATTTTCATCACTCCTTAAATTTTTAAGTAAGAATGAATATAACTCCATAAGGAGACGGAAAAATAAACTTTGGATTTTCTAGTCTATTTGTAACACTTTCTATAATAAGAATGAATGATACTCTATAAGGAGACGGAAACTCTTCTTTCTCTCTGTTTCTATACAAGTCTTTAAACTTTAATAGAGTAAGAATGAATATAACTCCGCAAGGAGACGGAAAAATTACTTGTAAAAATCTTTTTAGATACAAACTTGTATCATTAAATAAGAATGAATGATACTCCATAAGGAGACGGAAACACATTTTTCACTTCATTAATAACTTCTTTTCTCATGTAAGAATGAATGATACTCCGTAAGGAGACGGAAATGAAGCTCTCTTTGTCTTTTCATTTAAAAATACTCTTTCGTAAGAATGAATATAACTCCGTAAGGAGACGAAAACCAACTGTTCTGTTTTGTGGATAAAGTAATTTGTATTTAGCTTGTAAGAATGAATGATACTCCGTAAGGAGACGGAAACTTATAGCAACGGTTATTTATTTTCCAATGTCCTTTATAAGAATGAATGATACTCCGTAAGGAGACGGAAACACTTGATTTAATTTATCATTTAATGTAGACATAATATCAAGAAGAATGAATAATACTCTGCAAGGAGATGATATTGTTTCTATAATTAAAAAAATAGAAATTTCTATTAAATAAAAATTTTGATTTATACATTAAACTGTAATAAGTTAATGAGGTAATTAAATTGGAAAGCAAAAATAGAAAAATATTTTAACTTTTAAGGATGAAGATATTCTTAATAAACCTTTTGAATTTTTTTGAAAAATAGAAAACTAAAAAAATTTCTTCTTCTATATAGTCTTTATTTCTTGAAAAATTAGATAAAAGATGCTAGGATACAATATAAAAAATTCTAGATTAGAAAAAGATAGTAATTGATAATATCTAAAAAAATGAGGAGTTAAATTTGCTTTTTATTTGAAATAAATAAAAAAATTTAAGAATAAAAATATCAGACGATAATATTCTAAAAAAATTTATTATGATAAAAATTCTTTTTCTGACTATAGTGTAAAAAGTGAATATAACTTCATAAGAAGACAGAAATCCGAATGATTTTTAGTATCGCATTTGACTTTGCAATTGAAATAAGAATGAACGATACTCCATAAGGAGACGGAAACTTACCAAATCTCAAATCTTGGAACAAGAAATTGCTATTCATATAATAAGAATGAATGATACTCCGCAAGGAGACGGAAACCAAATCTTATACCACACAGCATCCGACATTACTCCAGCATAAGAATGAATAATACTCCGCAAGGAGACGGAAACGAACCCTCTTTTGGACGGCTATTAAGTTTAAAAACATAAAGCCATAAGAATGAATAATACTCCGCAAGGAGACGGATTATTTCCTTAAAAAGTTATTTTATATGTTAAACTACTATAGTAATGAGGTGATAAAATGAAAAACTAAAAGTGAAAAATATTTTTAACTTTTAAAGATGAAAAATAATGGAGATCAAATTACAATGTATTATGATATATGGTTGACTGTAATTAGAGAAATATTAATGAAATATGCTAATAAGACTTATGCAGAATCTTCACAGATATTGAATAAACATTATTACAAAAACCTACCAACTATTTTTGAGTGCATATATCTAAGTCATGAATTGGAATATCATTGGGCTATGATTGGTGCCTATGGTGAGCAGTATTGGTTGAATGATGGTTGTTCTGAGCTAGTACCTGATAATTATTATGAATGGTATAAAAAAATTTATAGATGAAAATAATTTTCCTGAGCCTTTTCAATTTTTATGAATAAGAGAATTTTTAAGAATAAAAATCTTAAAAAAGATTCTCTTTATTATTTTTTTAAATAAAAAAATAAATTTAGTTAACAAAATTTCATTTTATATGTTAAAAATATTATAGTTAATGAGGTGATAAAATGGAAAAGAATATACCCCAACACATTGCCATAATAATGGATGGTAATGGAAGATGGGCAAAGAAAAGAGGTTTAGCTAGAAGTTTTGGACATATGGAAGGTGCAAAAATCATTAAGAAGAGCCTTAGAGTATTTTACAGAAATAGGTGTAAAAATATTTAACTGTCTATGCCTTTTTCGACTGAAAATTGGTCTAGACCACAAGATGAAGTTTCAACTCTTATGAAGTTATTTTTTTAAAATATATAAAAAGTGAAAGAAAAAAATATGATGAAAAAAACAAAAATTCGTTTTTGTTTCAGGTAGAAAAAATAATATTCCTGAGAAGTTGTTAAATGAAATTGAAAAAAATTAAAAAGAAGAAACAAAAAAATAATGATAAAAATTACTTTTAAATATAGCATTTAACTATGGAAGTAGAGCAGAAATAGTAGATGCTGTAAATGATATTATTAAAGATGGAAAAGAAAATATAAGTGAAGAAGATTTTTCTAAATATCTATATAATGATTTTTCCAGACCCAGATTTATTGATAAGAACAAGTGGAGAGATGAGAATATCTAATTTCTTATTGTGGCAAATAGCTTTATTCAGAACTTTATATTACAGACACTCTTTTACCTGATTTTTGATGAAAAAAAGAAATAGACAAGGCTATAGAAAGTTACAATCAAAGAGATAGAAGATTTGGAGGAGTAAAAAAATGTTTAAAATGGAATAGAGTTTTAGTAGCACTGATAGGAGTTCCATTATTATTCTTTGTCTATATGGGCGATACTTTTTTCATATGAATCTTCAAGGTTTACCTATGTTAATATTTACTAATTTAGTTGTTGCTATAGGAACATATGAATTCTATAAGATGGTAAAAATATCAGGAAAAAGAAGTTTATGATAAATTTGGGATTTTAGTTTCAATTATAATTCCAAACTTAATTTATTTAGCAAACAGAAGTAAGTATCTAGATCAAAGTATGGTAGGACTTGTTATAATAATTGCAACTATGTCACTACTTATATATAGAGTTTTTTTAGAAATCAGATAAAAAGGAACATTAGAAAAAGTTTCTTTTTACAATTTTTAGGAATAGTATATGTATCTGTATTTTCTCTCAAATTATAAATCTTTATTTTATAGGGGCAATATTTCCTTTTGTTTTACAAGTTTTGGTTTGGATATCAGATACAGCAGCAGGAATAGTTGGAGTTGCAATAGGAAGAAAATTCTTTAAAAATGGTTTTACAGAAATAAGTCCAAAAAAATCTGTTGAAGGTGCTTTAGGTTCAATTATTTTTACAGCTATTGCTTTTTGTAGGAATTGTTTCATATTTTGAAAAATCAAAGATGTTAGTTTAGAAGAAGGTGTTGTAGCCTTTTTAATAGGAGCCTTTATATCAGTTGTGGCTCAAATTGGAGATTTAATAGAATCTCTATTTAAAAGAGAATGTGGTGTTAAAGATTCAGGAACTATACTTTATGGGACATGGAGGAATACTAGACAGATTTGATAGTATGATATTAGTATTACCCTTTTGTAACTGTAGTTATATATTTCTTTCATTTATATATTAGTTATCAATATGGAATTTAGATAAAGGGATGATAATAATGAAAAAGATTTTAATTCTAGGTTCGACTGGAAGTATAGGAACAAGTGCTTTAGAACTTATCAGAAATAACAGAGAAGAATATCGTTGTTGCTATAAGTGGTAATAGAAATATAGAATTACTTAAGAAGCAAATTGAAGAATTTAAACCTTTAGCTATATATGTAGGTGCTGAAGAAGAAGCTATAAAAAATAAAAATGAATATTCTTTTATAGAAAATATTTATTTTGGAGAAAAATGGTTTAGCAGAACTTGCAAAAGAATAGTGACTACGATATTATATTGACAGCAGTAAGCGGAGCTATAGGTATAGATGCCACAGTGGAAGCTATAAAAAAGAGAAAAGAGAATTGCTCTTGCAAATAAAGAAACTATGGTATCAGCTGGTACATATATAAATAGACTTTTAAAAGAGTATCCAAAAGCAGAAATTATTCCTGTGGACAGTGAACATTCGGCTTTATTTCAATCTCTACAAGGTTTCAAAAAAGAAAAATGTAAAAAAATTAATAATCACTGCAAGTGGTGGAACATTTAGAGGAAAGACTTTAGAATTTTTAGAAAATGTAACAGTAGAAGAAGCTTTAAAACATCCAAACTGGTCTATGGGAAAGAAAAATAACTATAGATTCTTCAACTTTTGTAAATAAAGGACTTGAAGTTATAGAAGCTCATGAACTCTTCAATGTGGCTTATGATGATATAGAAGTTATTGTACACCCACAAAGTATAATACACTCTATGGTTGAATATGTGATGGTAGTATTATAGCTCAAATGGGAGTTCCTAGCATGAAAAACTCCGATATTATATGCTTTTTCTTATCCTGAAAAAAAGAATTCAATGCATCAATAGATTTTTAGATTTAATAAAAACTAAAACTTTAACTTTTGAAGAAGCAGATAGAAAGGTATTTAAAGGTATAGACTTAGCATATAGAGCAGGGAGAACAGGAGAAACTATGCCAACTGTTTTCAATGCAGCAAATGAAGTTGCAGTTGAGCTATTTATGAAGAAAAAAATAAAATTTTAGATATATATAGAATAATTGAAGAAGCTATGGATAACCACAATCTTATATCTTTAGATACAGATGAAGCTTTATCTATTATTAAAGAAGTTGATAAAGAAACTAGAAAGAAAGTGAGAGAGCAATGGGAAAAAATAATAGTCATTGAAGGAACAGATTCAAGTGGAAAAGAAACTCAAACCAAATTACTCTATGAAAGAGTATATATATGATAAAACTATAAAAATATCTTTTTCCTAATTATGATAGTCCAGCTGAGAACCAGTGAAAATGTACTTAGCTGGGAAATTTGGAACAGATGCAACTAAGGTAAATCCTTATCCTGTGTCTACTATGTATGCTATAGATAGATATGCTTCATTTAAGCAAGATTGGGAAAAATACTATCTTGATGATTATTTGATAATAACAGATAGATATGTGACTTCAAATATGATTCACCAAGCTTTTAAAAATAAAAGATGCAGAAGCTAAGGATGAGTATTTAAATTGGCTGGTAGACTTAGAATACAAGAAAAAATGAAATACCAGAACCAGATATAGTTATCTTTTGAAGATGCCGATAGATAAGGCTAGCAAAGAGCTTATGGAAAACAGAAAAATAAGATAGATGGTTCAGAAAAAGATATACATGAAGTGAACGAAAAATTATTTAAAAATCTTATGACAATGCAACAGCTATTTCAAAAAAATATTCTTGGTGTGAAATAGAATGTTGAAGATAATAAAAATTAAAAATATTGAAAGAATAAATGATGAAATTTTTCTAAAATAGAAGAGTTAATAAAAATAAATATGTGTAATGGAAGTGAGATTACCGTTTAGTAGTCTTTTTAGTTGGGAGGATAAATGATATTTTTAATTGCAGTCGCAAATGTTAGGTCTAATAATATTTGTATAATGAGCTAGGGCATTTTTAACTGCTAAGTTTTTAAAAATGCCTGTGAGTGAATTTCTCAATAGGTATGTGACCACAAGTTTTTCGCTTGATACAAAAAGAAACAATATATTCTTTTTAGAGCCATTCAATAGGAGGATATGTTAATATTGAAGGAATGGAAGTAGGGAGCCAAGTTGAGAATGGTTTTAATTCTAAACCCGCATATCAAAGATTTATAGTTCTTTTGCAGGAGTTTTATGAATTTCTAACAGCTTTCAATTATATTCTCAATTGCTCAAAATGAGCGGTAGAATGGAATATGAAGAAAAAGCTATTATAGAGTGCTCTAGTAAAAGGTGGAGCAAAATGAACAAGTATTAAAAAGTTGATGATAAATTTTAGAACTAGATGGTAAAAATAAATTTATGGGCTGATATACCTGAAGTTACAAAAAGAAGCTATAGATAAAGAGGAAATCCCTCGCTTTTAATCGAAAGAGATGGAAAAAGAACAAAAATTAGTTTTTAAAAATTAACAAAAAGATGAAGAAAAATAAGAGAGTAGTTCTAGGAATATCTCCAAAAATCTAAAAACAAATCTTTCTTTTACTGAAAGTCTAGTCTTTGCAAAAAAATTCTTTTTGTATCTATTTTAAAAGATACAGTGGGAGGACTTTTTACACTTTTTCAGGAAAAGCAAACTTAAAAAGAAATCAGTAATTCCTGTTGAATACTTAAAGTTGTAGGAGAAGTATCAAAATTTGGTTGGACTTCTATAGCAAGTTTAGCAGTTATTCTTTTCTATAAATATAGGAGTTTTAAATTTACTACCTATACCAGCACTTGATGGAGGAAAGAATAATTTTTGTGCACTTTTAGAAAATTTTTAGAATAAGAATTAATAAAAATGGGAAGAAAACTACATAAATTTGGTATGGTTATGTTGTTGTTTTTTCATTCTTGTGATTAGTGTTAATGATGTCTGGAAACTTTTTGATTAATTTTTCTGAAAAATACAAATAATCGGTTATAATACATTATGATATTAAATTAAAAATTGATTTGTTTTGGAAAAAGGAGGAATAAATATGAAAAATGCAATATTAGTACTTTCAGAAAAAGAAGGAAATACTAAAACAAATAAGAAAAAGAATTAGCAGAAAAATATGAAGTAATTACCTTCAATAATTTATTAGATGCAATAGATATGGTAAGAGAAAGTGACTTTGATTTAGTCTTCACTAGACAATGCTTTGGAAGGAGTTGCAGTAGGAGAAGCTAAGAAAAATTAGCTAGTATAGGGAAAGAGTTTGTAACAATAGCCCTAGTAGATGAAGTTAATGCTGAAACAACAAAAAGAATTAGAAAAATTCTGGAATCTTTGCTATTTATTAAAACCGATAAAAGTTGAAGATTTAGATGCTATAATCCTCACCTTCTTTAAGTGGTTTAGAATTAATAAAAGAAAATAAAAGATTAGGAAGAAAAATTAGCTGTATTAGAAGAAGATACAGATATAATAGGGACAATCAGCCAAAATTAAAGATGTTAGAAATCTTATAGAAAAAAATAGCTGATAATGACTTACCAGTTCTAATAGTTGGAGAAACTGGAACAGGTAAAGATATAATAGCTAAAGAAATCCACAAGAAAAAGTGAAAGAAATAAAGGAAGATATGCTCAAATAAGCTGTGCTTTATATCCAGGTGAACTTATTGAAAGAGAATTATTTGGTTATGAAAGAGGAGCTTATGAGAGCTAATGCAAGTAAAAAGGACTTTAGAAGAAATTGATGGAGGAACAATATCATTGAAGACATTTCTAAAAATGGATATAAAATTCAATCAAGATTCCTAAAAAGCTATTGAATATGGTGAATTCAAAAGAGTTGGAGGAACAAAAGTAAGAAAAACTAATGTTAGATTCCCTAGTTGGAACTGACATAGATTTAAAAACAAGAAACTGAAAAGGTAAGTTTAGAAAAGATTTATATCACAGACTAACAGCTCTAACTATAGAAGTTCCACCTTTTAAGAGAAAGAAAAGAAGATATTCCTGTACTAGCTAACTACTTTAAATAAAATAGTTAGAATATTACATAAAGAAACTCCAGTTATATCAGGAGAAGCTATGAAATTCTTAATGGAATACTACTATCCAGGAAATATTATGGAACTTAAAAACTTAATTGAAAGAATGGCATTATTATCTAAAGATAAAATTTTAGATGTAGATCAATTACCATTAGAAATTAAGACCAAATCTGACATCGTTGAAAATAAAACAGTTGTTGGAGTAGTACCATTAAAAGAAATATTAGAACAAGAAATTTATAGCTTAGAAGAAGTAGAAAGAGTTGTTATTGCTATTGCATTACAAAAACTAGATGGAATAAACAAGAAACATCTAAAAATACTAGGTATAGGAAGAACAACTTTGTATGAAAAATTAGAAAATATGGTTTAGATAATAAAAGCAAATTAACTAAAGTGAGGGAAAAATAAATGTCAATAAGAAAATTTCGTAAACAGATGAAACCTTTATCATTGTACTAACTAGTTGTTTTTATATTATCTCTAGCGTACGGAGGATATGAAAGTTATAGAACAAGTAGAGCTAACAAAAAGCTCAAGAAGCTATGCTTTTTAAACAAAGATTATATACAAAAATTGATATAGAGAGAGCAAAACAAGAAGTTTCAAGAGCGTATGCAGAAACAGTTGACAAGGATATAGTAGACATAATTGCATTTAATGATGTTATAGATAAAAATTAACATTGATCTTGCAAAAAGTCTAAAAAGCAAAGGTTCCTAGTTCAGAAGTTAATGCACAATACGAAGAGCTTTGAATCTTCTATGGGAGATAAAGAACAATTTAGAAGAATGTTGCAAGTTCAAGGGACTTACTAAAGATTCTTTGAGAATAAAAATTGAAGAAAATTTATTAATGCAAAAACTAGAGAAGAATTTGCAAAAATATAAATCCCTACTGATGAAGAAATAAATGCTTATATGTCATTATATTCTATACCAGTGATAAGAAAGAGGATGCAATAAATCTATATAAAATGCAAAAGGTGAAGAGGGCATTTAAATTAGCTTTTAATTAAAGCTAGAAAAGAAATGCAAATAAAGGATTTAGCCCTGAATATGAAAATTTAGTTGAAAAAGTTTCTTATGAAGAAGATGGATTTAGTAACAAATCTTGACTTAGCTAAAATTATGGCTACTTTATGATAAATCAAAAAGCAACTAAGGAACAAGCAGAAGAATTAGCAAAAATATGATAGCTAAAACAAATAAAAAGTTGCTAAAATGGCAAAGGAAAAAGGAGTTAAAGTAAACGAAGAGTTAGATCTTATGTCTCAATTACAAGATTATGCTATAGGGCTTTCTGAAAAGTAGAGAAGAAATAAAACCTACTGATGCAGAATTAGGAAAGTTTCTTTAACACAAATAAATCTAGATATAATATACCTGAAAACAGCTGATGCAAAAATTAATTTTCATAACTGTTAAATCAACTAAAGAAGATGATGCAGTAGCAAAAGCAGAAGCTGAAAAATTATTAGCTGAATTGACTCCTGAAACTTTAGTGAAAAAGGAAAAACTTTAGGAAATAATCAAGATATTATCTATCAAGATTTAGGAACTTTTTGGTACAGTTAATGGTTAAAGAATTTGGAAGAAGCATTGAAAGATGTTCCTTCAAATACTGTAATAAATCAAAGTTATAAAAACAAAATTTGGTTATCATCTTGTTTATGTAGAAAGAAAAATGATAACAATCAACAATGGTCAGCTGAACATATTTTTAATTGTTCCATATCCTTCTGATAAAACAGTTGCAGAAAAACTTGAAAAATTAGAAAAAACTTAAGGCTGATATAGAAGCTGGAACTTTTAGCTTTAAAATGATAAAATAGATGAAGATGTAATTCAAAGTTTTGATGCAAAAGGTATAACTCCAGATGGAATAATTCCAGATTTTGTTTATAGTCCTGAAATAGCAAAAGCTGTGTTTGAAACTCCTTTAAATAAGGTTGGAATAATAAATCTAATAAAGCTACTATAGTAGCTTTTTCAAAAACTAAGGAAGTTAAAGCAGAAGAAGCTAATTTTAGTAAATTAAAAAGAAGAAGTAGAAAAGATTATATAAACAAGCAAGTTGGAGAATATATGTCAAAGTTATTCTAAGACTAAAGGGTTGTTGTGATACAATAGCCCCTTTTGTATCTTATTTTTTGGAGGGATTATGTATTTTAGAAATGAGGATATAGAAAAGTTACTAGATAGTTTGAGAATAGAAGAAGGTTGGAGAATTTGTTGATTTAAAAATCAGGTTCAAGCTATAAAGTCACCTATGTCCTTTTCTACATGCTGATACTAATCCATCATTTCTAGTAAAACCAGAAAAATATGTAAATGCTTTGTTTTGTAGGCTCTGGTGGAAATGCAATAAATTTTACTCAAAAATAAAAATATTCCTATATGGAAGCAGTAAAAGAACTAGCACAAAATATAGAGTTAATATAAAAGAGTACAATGCTAAAAATACAGATATAGATAATGAGAAATTCTATCAAATTATGGAAGATAGCCATAATATGGATAAGATGTTTGCACAAGAATCAAGAACGGCATTGAATTATCTATCTAATAGAGGTTTAGATACAGATTTAATAAAAGAACATAGACTTGGTTATGCCCCTGCAAAGTGGCTCGAGAATTATATGATTTCTCGAAAGATTATAGTGACGAAGATTTATTAACTTTAGGTCTTATAAAAAGAAATGAAGAAGGAAGAATTTATGATACTTTTTAGAAATAGAATAATCTTCCTATATACCTATTAGTAATAGAATAATAGCTTTTGGTGGAAGAAGTTTTAGAAAAAGATGATACTATACCAAAGTATATAAACTCACCAGATACTCCTATTTTTAAGGTAAAAATATTTATGGGATTGAAAGAGCTATCAATATAAGAAATAAAAATTATTCCATTTTAATGGAAGGATACATGGACGTATTGTCAGCAAATATTTTTGATTTTGATACTAGTATTGCCCCTTTTAGGAACAGCTTTTTAACAGTAGAGCAAGCCTCAGTTAATTAAAAGATACCATCTAATATTTTGCTATGTTTTGACATGGATAAGGCTGGAAAAATCAGCAACAGAAAGAGCTTCATTTATACTGAAGTCTCAAGGCTTTAATATAAGAGTTTTACAATTGATGATGCTAAAGATCCTGATGAGTATTTAAAAAGAATGGAAGAGAAGCTTTCTTAGAAGTTGTACAAAAATCATTAGAAATTTTTGACTTTTATATGAGTTATATTCGAGTGAATATGATTTAACCAATATCATAGCAAAACAAAAATTTTATAGAAAGATTTTAAAGAATTCTTTGCATATTTAACTACAGATTTAGAAAAAGAAATATATTTAAAGAATTTATCTGAAAAGATAGATATCAGTATAGATATTTTAAGAAAAACTCTAGTTGAAGAAAAATAAAAAGAAATTCATTGTCAAAGATTATATTGACGAAGTTGAAGAGAAAGAAATAGAAAAAGAATTTAAAAAGCCAATAATCTTGAGCTTTCAATAGTTGAAATGCTATTAAAAAGCCTGAATATTATGAGTTTTTTTAAAGATGAGAAATTTGAAAGTGATATAGCAAATAAAATTTTATAAAATTTTTGAAGAAAAATAAAGGAAAAATTTTTAATTTTGAGAGTAATAACTCAATGAGAGAATTTGAAAAATTATATGAGAAATGAGAATGAAAGTCATTCAGAGTATATAAATAGTAATATTGCAAGAATAATATTAAAATTATGTTATAGATACGAAGTTAAAATAGAAGAAAAATTTCCTAAAAATTATTTAAAGATTATTTTTAGAGTTAAAGTAAAAATTAAGAGATAAAAACTAATGATGATTTTCAAAAAGATAGTATATTTTTCAAAAATTTAAAGATAAAATAGAAAAAAGTAGAAGTGTTGAAGAATTTATAGAAATCTATAATTCATTTAAGTATCTTTTTAACATTAAGTTTTAGTTAAGGGAGGATTATATAGTGAAAGAAAAAGAAATAGTAAGAAATAAGAAAGTAAGAGAGTTCATAAAAAGTAACGGATACAGGTAAGGTAACTTATGAAGAAATAAATAGAGAGTTAGGAGAAGATTTTCCTGCTGAAAAATATAGAACACCTTATTAATTTGATGTTAGAACAAGGTATTAAGATAGTAAATGAAGAAGATACAGAAGATGAAGATGATGAAGAAAAAGATGATGACGAATTAACAGATGAAAAGAATTAGATGATGAGTATGTTGAAGAAGAAACAGATGATCCGTTAGAAGATGAAGAGAAAGATGAAGATGATGACGATGTTGATACAGATATTTCATAGGTTTTGAAGATGAATTTAATCCTGATTATATTGAGGATATAAGTGAGGAAGAACTTAGTAATGAAAAGTTACTAAATTTAGGAAATAGTGCAAAGGTTGATGAACCTATAAAGATGTATTTAAGAGAAATAGGTCAAGTTCCACTATTAACTCATGATGAAGAGATTGAATATGCTAAAAGAGCTTATGAAGGTGATGAAGAAGCAAGTCAAAAACTTATAGAATCAAACTTAAGACTTGTTGTAAGTATTGCTAAAAAGCATACAAACAGAGGTTTAAAACTTCTTGATTTAATACAAGAAGGTAATATAGACTTATGAAAGCAGTTGAAAAATTTGAATATACAAAAGGATATAAATTTTCAACTTATGCAACTTGGTGGATAAGACAAGTTATAACAAGAGCGATAGCGACCAAGGAAGAACAATAAGAATACCTGTTCATATGATAGAAACTATAAATAAGATTAAAAAGAGTCAAGAATATATTTACAAGAAACTGGAAAAGATGCTCTGCCTGAAATTTTAGCTGAAAGATTAGAATGGAGTTGAAAAGATAAAGGCTATTCAAGAAATGAATCAAGAACCTATATCTCTTGAAACTCCAGTTGGAAGTGAAGAAGACAGGAATTAGGAGATTTCGTTGAAGACCAAAAAGACAACAAGTCCTTATGAAGCTACAACTAGAGCACTTTTAAGAGAAGAGTTAGATGGAGTCTAAAAACATTGAGTCCAAGAGAAGAAAAAGTTTTAAGATATAGATATGGACTTTGATGATAGTTCACCTAAAACATTGGAAGAGGTTGGAAAATCTTTAATGTTACCAGAGAAAGAATTAGACAAATAGAAGTCAAAGCTCTTAGAAAAATTAAGACATCCAAGTAGAAAGAAAAAGCTTGAAGATTTTAAGGTTGACTAGTTAGAGGGAATATTTTGAAACTTTTTAGCCTAGAAAAATATTTATTAAAGAATCTTGATATGACAGAAAAAGACTTTAAAAGCTTGTACTTGATATATCAGAGTCTTTTTAGAATTAGAACTTCCTGAGAAGATAGAAAACTTACTGACGAAGAAATTGATTATGAATATATTGATTTACTTGTAACAGAAACTCTTGAAAAATTTAAAAAGATGATGTCTGCACTAGAAACAGATTGTGGAGTAGCAGATTGTTGTGGAAACAAGGGTGGAGAAAAACTTAAAGAAAGTCTATCAAATAGCTCTATACATGTTAAGAGATGGTATTCTTTATCAGGATTTAACTCAAGAAGGAGTTATTGGTTTGATAAAAGCTCATGAACTTTTTGAAGATGATAAAGATTTCAAGCTATACAAGATTACTATATAGCAAGAGCTATGTTTAACTATATAGAAAGCTATGCTAACTATAGAAAAACAGCTTTTAAAAGAATATGCAGAATATGAAATTCATAAAGAAAAATCATCCTAAAAATTTCTTTAAAGGATAAAAAAGCAAATCTGAAGAATTAAAGAAATTAGAAAAAGAGAACAAAGAGAAAAACATATAGAGGAAATGAAACAATTAGAAAAGAGAGCAGAATATCAATTTGATTATTTAAATTTAAAAATACAGATTAGGTGAAAGAGAGATAGAAGCTATAAGTCTATATTTTTGGTTTAGATGGACATAAGAGAAAGAACTTTTCTGAAATACAAAATGTTATGAAAATAGATAGTGATAGTTTAGATAAAATTGTAAAAGATGCCTTATTTAAATTATCAGTTGTAGATGAAAAAGGTTGAGTTATGATAACTAGAGATATTATAAACATATTAGAAAAAGAAATTTCCAAAAATAAATGCAGAAGAATGGGATAATGTAGGACTCTTTGTAGGAGACTATGATAAAGAAGTTAAAAATACAATTCTCTCATAGATGCAAGTTTGGAAGTTATAGAAAATGCAATAAAAGAAAAAGTTGATATGATAATAACTCATCATCCTTTTATTTTTAAAGCGATAAAAAGTATTAATGAGCAAGATATTCTATCTATTAGAATGTTAATAAGAAATGATATAAATATTTATTCTATACATACGAATTTAGATTCATCTGTGTCTGGATTAAATGATTGTGTGCTTGAGAAATTAGGTTATACAGATTATAAAAATTTTAGGACTATGATGAAGAGAAAAATTGTGGTATAGGTAGAATTTTTAAATTAGATGAAGAAAAAGATTTATTTATAGAAGAGCTAAACTAAAATTACAAATTTCTAATCTAAGAGTTATAAGCAATGATTTAAATATAAAAAGTAGCTCTTATAAATGGTTCAGCCATGAGTTATTGGAGAAAAGCTAAAAAGATTGATTTATTTATTACTGGAGATGTGGGCTATCATGATGCACTTGATGCAAGAGAAAGTGGATTGGCTGTACTGATTTTGGTCATTATGAAAGTGAATACTTCTTCCAAGAAGTTTTAATAAAAGAATTGAAGGATACAAATTTAGAATTTTTAGTTTATAATCCTGAACCAGTATTTAAGTTCTGCTAAAGAATGATATGGAGAAAGTATGAAAAATAATAATTACATTTTTATTTCTAATATCTTCAGTATTTTAGTTTTTGCAACTATAAACGACAATCTTAATATTTTAAAAAGATGAGGAAAAAGTTGAAATTAATGAAAAGGTTGATGAAATAGAAAGATTTAATGGTATTTGTAAATACCTTTTATCTATGGATGTTGGTTTTGCTGTTTCAGATCCTGAAAGAGCATTGATATTAAATATAAAAAAAGGAGATAAAGAAACTTACAAGGTTGAGTTATCTTTTCAGTAAAGATATAGATGTCGATGATTATCAAGATGATATTAATACTACTTTGACTGATGCAGCACCATTATTGGAAAGAAAAGAATATGGAAAATATATTCTAACTGTTCTTGATGGAGCTAGTTCAGTTCTACAGGAAGTTAATATTGAAACTTTAAATCAAAATGACTACGACAAAAAGAACAAGAAAATGGAACTAGTACTCTATTATGATAGCAGCTTTTGTTATAATAATCTTGTTTATTGTCTATAAGATGTATGCAGCATACAAAAGATAAGAGTAATCAAGAAGAAGATGATGACTGATAATTAATTAGGTATTCGAGTTAATCGCCGCTTTTATGCAGAGGAAAGTCCGAGCTCCACAGAGCAAAAAGGGTAGCTAACGGCTACTAAAAAGTAATTTTAAGGAAAAGTGCCACAGAAAACAAAACCGCCATTTTGGTAAGGGTGAAAAAGGTAGGTAAGAGATCTACCAGTTTTTAGGAAACTAAAAAAAGCTTGGTAAACTCCTTTGGAGCAAGACTAAGTAAGAAAGTTATAGGAGTTGCTCGCCTCTTTCGTGGTAAGTCGCTAGAGATTATAAGAGATTATAATTCGAGAAAAATGATTAACAAATACAAAACTCGGCTTATTGAATGCCTATTAATATATTATATAAAAAACCACTAGATGAAAAATCAGTGGTTTTTATATTTAATTGATTTTGCTATTTCTAAATTCTGTTATATATCTTTTGTGTTTCGCAATAAGCTCAAGAATTTTTATTTTTGAAAAATTTTGTTCTTTTTGATTTATAGATTAGAGAAACAAAAATCTGAAAAATTGAGAAAAATATTAATTTGATTTTTCTTTATTGTGTATCTTTAGTTTAAATTTTTAACTTTTTGAAAAATTCTTCATCATTCTCACTTACTTCTAATTTAGTAAGCATTTTAGATAATAGAGGATGAATTTCTTTCTTCAAGTATATTTTTTTCTCAATTTCAAAAAGCTAAATCTCTTTTCAAATCATCTAAACTCATATATACAGAATATATTGGTGCAACAGAACATCCAAGTTCTTTTTGCAATATTCTTTGCTGTAACAGCATCAGAACCTTCTTTCTTAAAGAGTTTTATAGCAGCTTCTAGTATCATTTCCTTAGTATAAGCACATTTTCTAGCCATAGTAGTCCTCCATTCAGAAAAATCTACTATTATTTTATACCATTTTTAGAAATAATCAATATTTAATTATTAAAAATTTTTTGTCATAAAATCTTTGATTAACAAAAAGTCTGTTTCATTAGGATGAGCATCAGCTTTCTAAAAATAATTTCCTTCATATTAGGAACAAATTTATGAATAATATTTAAAGGAAATTTAGTGAATTTTTCTTGTAAGTCTTCAGATACTCTACCTCTTGCTAAAAACTCCATCAACAAAATTATTCTTTTAGAGAAAAGCTTTCTAAGGTTATTAAAAACATTTTTAGCATGTTCAGATGTTAAAGAAGCAGCTAAAGTTCCTATAAAAAACAAGTTTTTTTATTAGCCAAAGTATTAATAAATTTTTAGCTCTGAATTAGCATTAGCCTTATCTCATCCAAGTTCCTACAATTATATTGTCAAATTCATCTAAGTTTATATTATCTTTTTCTTTAACAGGAATAATTACCTTTTCCCCATTTATATATTCAAATGCTTTTTCACAGACCATTTTCGTATTACCAGTTTCTGATGAATAAATTATTAAAGTTTTCATTTAATACCTCTTTTTCTATCATAGTAGTAAAAATAGTTCGTTACTGAGTATTTTTCTTAACGATAAAAATCAAGAATTCGCTGTACTGGCAAAAACTTGCTGACAAGTCAGCTTTCAAACACGCCGACAATTACTCGGCTCATTCTATTTGATTTTTTTATCTAAAATTTCCATTCGTAACTCACTTATTTTACTTGTTTTTCAAAAAGTTAAATTTTAAATACTTCATTACATATAGAAAGTGTAGACTCTCATGTGATACCTAAAAATAACAGTTTTATCCTTAGCTCTCATCAGCTAATGATTTTAAAAATTATAGCTTCATTTAATATATCTAAATTAGAAGTTGGCTCATCTAGCAGGAAAAAATTTCTCTATTAGCTAAAAAGCTCTTGCAAGACCAATCTTTGTCTTTCACCACCAGAAAAGTTTTTCCACCTTCTTCTACTATGCTATCTAACTTATCAGGTAAAGACATAACATAGTCATAAAATGAAGCTTTCTTTTAAAGCAGTATAGATTTCTTTCATCAGTGGCATCTGCTTTTTGCAACTAATAAATTATCTCTAATATTTCCAATAAATAAGCTAGTAGATTGTGTCATATAGTTAAATTTCTTTGATAGAGTTCTTTTTAAAGGAACAGACTTTACATCCTTTTTATCTAACATAATTTTACCTGAATCTACATCCCAGAATCTCATAATTAATTTTTAAAAAGTGTAGATTTTCCACAACCACTCGCTCCCCATAATCCCCGTTAATTGCCCTTTTTATTTTCAAAGAGAAATCTTTTAAAAATTTTATTATCGGTATTTGCATAACTGTAAGAAATATTATCTATACTTATGTCATCTCTTTCTAAAAATATCTTCACTTGAAAGAGAGACATTATCCATTACAGCAGGTTTTTTTCATCCATCAGATTTAAAAACTCTTTCTCCAGAAGCAAAAAGTTTGAGCAAGTATATTTCAAGGGCAGCCAAGTTTATATAAGGAGCAAAACCACCTACTTGTAAAACTCCCTGCTAAGATACTAGCTTCAATACTTACCAAGCCTTTTGAAACTAAAGAAATACTTAAAAAGTAATTGAGCTATAGAAAGTAATATTATTACTGAGTCTACCATCATTTGAACTTGTAGCCTTATTTCTTAAGTCTTTTTGATTTTCTCCCAGAGATGAAGTTATTTCATCTATTTTCTTTTTAAAAACTTTTTACCTTGAGAATATTGAATAATTTCTCTTATACCTTTTAATTTATCTAAAAATTCATCATTTAAATTTCCTAGTTTAGCTCTAACTTCTATACCAGATTTTGCAGATCTCTTATGAGCTATATATGGAACTACAATTCCTACAATAAATTGAGCAAACAACATATATAGTGCATAGACATAGTTTAATTGAAAAATATAAGAACAAGAAAATACTTGTAATAGTTGCAATTAAAACAGGTGAGATAGTGTGAGCATAGAAGACTTCTAAAAAGCTCAATATCCGATGTTATCATAGAAATTAAGTTTCCTTGATTTTTATTTTCCATTTTAGCTGGAGCAAGTTTTCTCATAATTTTAAATAATTTAACTCTAATATTTGCTAAGATATGGAAAGCTATATAGTGGTTAGCAAATTGCTCCAAGTAATGTAAAAATAGCTCTAAAAATCCACAGAACATCATTGCATAAAAAATATGTTTGAGTTGAATAGCCACCTAGAAAAACATATTTAAGGCTATCTTTTGTGGCAGGAATAACACTTAGGAAAGCATAAGCACCAAAAAGTGTTATACAAAAAGAAAAGATAAAACCAATTACACCTGTAGAAACTGCGTGATAGTCATAAATTTCCAAAGAGAGTCTAAAAGTTTTAATAAGTTAAATACTATATTAAAAGTTGATCTATTTTTCATTTATTTCACCTCTCTTGTTAAATAAGTTTCCAATTCTTCTTGATGTTTATACATATTGTAATAAAGTTCTTTTTGTATATAAATCATTATGTTTTCCACTTTCAATAACTCTTCCCTTTATCCATAACATAGATACAATCAGCATTTTTAATAGCTGGTAATCTATGACTTATATAGATAACAGTTTTTCCTTAGCCAAAGAGTGTATGATATTTAAAATAATTTCTTCAGATTCAATATCTATATTTTGAAGTAGCTTCATCAAATATGTAGATAGAGGCATCATATAGTAATGCTCTTGCAAGAGCAACTCTTTGAGCTTGTCCACCAGATAGATTTTTACCTTGACTTTCTAATACAGTATCCAGTCCCTTAGCTTTTGAGAAAATATCCCATAGCTTGACAGTTTTAAGAACTTCTACCATAGTTTCATCTGCCAAGTTTTCGTTTGCTATACTTAGATTATCTCTAACTGTTCCTGAAAATATATGAGAATCATGAGTAATTTTTAGAATATTTTTAACTTTATCTTCTAAGTTAATATTATGTATATCAACATCATCAACAAAGATTTCATTTTCATTCGATTTTAATTCTCCAGCTAATACAGAAACCAATGTAGATTTTCCACAACCTGAATGTCCTACAACAGCTGTTAAGTTACCTTTTTAAAAAGTCATATTTATATCTTTTAATGATTGAGTACCATCTGGATATGTAAAACTTGGGTTAAATACTTTTAAAAATCTCTTTCATTCTTAAATTCTTTTCTCTCCCATTAAATTTCTTTTCAGGAGAATCAATGAATGAAATTATATTTTTCTGCTGCTGATACTCCTGTCATAGCAACATGGAAAAAGTGAAGTTAAGCTTCTCATCGGTATAAAAATTCAGGTGCAAGCATAAAGATAAATAACATTGGGAATAATCCTAAGCTTCCATCTATAAATAATTTAATAGAAGTATATTGCAAGTATAGTACCTGCATAGATAATCCAATTTATTACTGCAATAGACAGAAGTTGCATTTTAAGTACTTTCATAGTTTCAACTCTAAATTCTTCTGACATCTTAGCAATCTCTTCTCTTTTTCATCTGTCCCATATATTTTAAGAGTAGTTAAACCTTGTAAACTATCTAAAAATAAAGTTCCTACATTCATATATTTAGCAAAAATATTTTTTGAATTTTTTAACTTTATTCAAGATAATGTATAGTGACATAGGGATAGCCAAAGAAAAATAAGTAAAATAAAAAGCAATTTTTAAATTAAAAATATGCTATTGAAAAATAAGATAAAAACTAGAGACAACACAGTAGAAGAATTGAGTTAAGAAACCTCCAAAATAAACTTCTAACTGTTCAACATTGTCAACTGACAAATGTATTAATTCTTGTGTTTTAAATAGTTGTGAATAAGCTAAAACCAAGTTTCAAAAGTCTTTTTCAAATATAAGCTTTTAGATTTCTTTTTACATCTACAACTAAAGAGCCTAACATATGAGAAATTTTAATAGTTGAAAAACTGTCTTATAAGAACTATAATTAATATTGAAATAATTATGTATTTATAAGAAAAATGAGAAATCTCTATTGATTAAACTTACTAACAGAAAAAGCAAAGATAAAAATAAAAATATATTAGCAATAAGTTTTACACAGGATAAAAAGTTGTTATTGATATATATTTTTAATATTTCCTGAAAAATTATACAATCTTTTATCGATCATAATAAATAAGTCCTTTCTAAAAATATAATGTATAGAAAAAAATTTCATTATTACATAGATTGAAAGTAAAAACAGTTCATTGCTAGCTAAATTTTCTTAACGATGAAAAATCAAGAATCTGCATCATAAGAAACTCTAAGCAACAAATTGCTAAGTGTTTCTAAGAAATTGACATCTGTAAGAAGCTCTAAATGAACAAGTTCATTAAAAAGTTTCTAAGATCGCTAACAAGTTAGCTCAAACATGTCGAGATTTACTCGGCTCATTCTATTTGATTTTTCATCTAAAATTTAGAATGCAAGTTCACTTGTTTTTACTTATCTCAATTATCTAACTCACTTATTTTTCTTTTATCTAAATTTAAAAAGGATTATTTTATTTGTCAATAGAAATTTTTGAAATATTATTTTTTTAAGTATAAAAGTAATGTAAATTCATTTTTCTATGATATAATATCTAAGTATAAAACTAATATTCAAAGGGATAATATGAAAGATAATATCGCATTAATCGGGTTTATGGGAAGTGGAAGACGACTATAGGTAAACTTCTTGCAAAAACTATGGAAATGAAATTTGTAGATATAGATAAAATAATAGAAGCTACTGAAAAAATCAATAAATGATATTTTTTTAAAGAAAAAAAGGGCAAATATATTTTAGAGATTTAGAAAGAGAAATAATTTTACAGGAATCTTCAAGAAATAACTGTGTTATTGCAACTGGGGAGGTTCTATTTTAGATAATGAGAATGTAAAAAGTTTGCAAGAAACCTCTTTTATTGTTTTTAGATGCAAGTATAGAATGCTTATATCTACGTCTAAAAGATAATACAACTCGCCCACTTTTTAAAATGGAGTTGAGGACAAAACTTAATAGAGGACTTATTGGAAAAAGAAAAATTTCTATATCAAATATCTGCGAATTTTATAATACACATAGATGAAAAACACCAGTATCTATGAAACTGTAGATAAGATAAAAAGAAAGTTATATAAATTCTTAAAAGAGGTGATTTTATGGTAAATGGAAATACTTCAGGTTTGAAGGAACATATTTTAAATAGTTTAGATGAATTATACAATTCAAAAATAGAAAAAGGAAAAAAATAATAAATCAAGAGATTATAGATTATATTGCTGAAGTTAGTAACAAAATTAACAGAGAAATAAATATAGCTATGGATAGAAGCGGTAATGTGATAGATATTTCGATAGGAGATAGCAGTACAGTAAATCTTCCTGTTGTTCCTGTCTATGATAGAAGACTATCAGGAGTGAGAATAGTTCATACTCACCCAGGTGGAAATCCACATCTTTCTTCTGTAGATATTTCAGCACTTATTAAATTGAAATTAGATTGTATAGTTTCTATTGGAGTAAGTGATGAAGGTGTAACAGGTTACGAAGTTGCAGTATGTTCTATACTTAATGATGAATTAACTTATGATAGAACTTTAGTTAAAAATTTAGATGATTTTGATTATTTAGATGCTATAAAAGAAGTTGAAGAAGCTACTTTAGAAAAAGAAACATAACTGAAGACGATAAAGAATATGCACTTTTAATAGGTATAGATGATGAAATTTATTTTAGATGAGTTAGAAGAGTTAGCCTCTGCCTGTGATGTAGAAGTTGTAGGAAAGTTTTTTTCAAAAAGAGAAGTAAGCCAGATCCATTATTTCTAATTGGTTCTGGAAAAATTCAAGAACTAGCTTTTATTTAGACAAATTAGAAAGGCAAATCTTTTAATTTTTTTGATGAAGAGCTAAGTGGATTACAATTGAAAAATGATAGAGGAAGTAACTGGTTGTAAGGTTATAGATAGAACAACTTTAATCTTGGAAATCTTTGCTAGAAGAGCTAGAACAAGAGAAGCTAAATTACAAGTAGAGTTAGCACAATTAAAAATATAGAAGCAATAGGCTTATAGGTTTTGGAATAACTATGTCAAGACTTGGAGGAGGAGTTGGAACAAAAGTATCCCTGGGGAAAAGAAACTTGAGATAGATAGAAGAGTAATAAAGAAAAAATATAGCTTATTTTGGAACAATGAGCTTGAAAAATATAAAGAAAGTTAGAAATACTCAAAGAGAAAAAAGAGAAGAATCAGGAATGCCTAGAGTATCTTTGGTTGGTTATACAAATGTTGGAAAGTCTACTTTTAAGAAATGTTTTAGTTGATATGTTCCCAAATGATAAAAACTTTAAAGAAAGAAGAAGTTTTATCTAAAGATATGCTCTTTTGCAACTCTTGATACAACAACAAGAACTATAGAGTTAAAAGATAAGAGAGTAGTATCTCTTACAGATACAGTTGGTTTTATTCAAAAAGCTTCCACATGACTTAGTTGAATCTTTTAAGTCAACATTGGAAGAGGTTATATTCTCTGATTTAATTATTCATGTTGCAGATGCCTCAGCTAAAAAATGTAATTGAGCAAATAGATGCGGTTGAAAAATGTTTTTAACAGAATTAAATTGTATGGATAAAAACAAAAATTTCTTTCTTTTTAAATAAAAATAGATAATGCAACTAAAGATAATACATATGCAATGATAGAACAAAAGATTGATGAGATAAAAAGCAAAAATATACTAATTACCAAATATTGATTATTAGTGCTAAAAAAATAGATTTAATATTGATGAATTGATGACTTTAATAAAAAGATAATCTAGCAGTTAAAACTTATGATTGTAAAGTTTTAGTACCTTATTCAAAAAAATGGATGTGTCAGCTAAGTTACATAGGAATGTAATAGTTAAATCTGAAGAATTTGTTGATGAAGGTGTAGTTATGGAAGTTATTTTTAAATGAAAAGCAATATAATCAATTTAAAGAATATGTAGTGGAGTAATGTCAAACAAATAGAAGTGAAAGGTGGTTTTCTTGAGTAAAAAAATAAAGGTTACTTTGCCTCAAAATATATATGAAATCATAAAAAAATGATATTAGTGATTTTAATATGACAAGTAATTATTTTATGAACTATATTTTTTTCTTAATTTAAAATGAGAAATATAAGAATTTTAAGGGAAATCCTGCTATAGCAGAACAAAAGTAAGGAAAAAATCTAGTATACAATTTAATTTTAAATAAGGAAAGTAGCTTAATTTACTATGATGTTTTAAGGGATAATAATGCCCAAAATGAATCTGAATTCATGAGAAGTTTACTTATTAGGTATGCCACTAATCCTAAGAATAAAAGAGAACTTTTTATTTTTAAGGAATCAGTGGAAAGAATAAATTTGGCAATAAAAAGATAAAAAGAATGTATATATTACCTTTAATGATGATAGAAAAGTTAAGGTAAGTCCTTACTATATAGGAAGTTCTGATTTAGAGATAGCAAAACTATATTTTTTTGTTATGACTTCAGTGAAGAAAAATATAAAAATTATAAGTTAAATTATCTAAAGCAGGTTTATACAACTTCTGAAGGAGCTATGGGAAGATAATGATTACATTGAAGATGTAATTAAAAAAACTTCGATCCTTTCTTGTCAAAAAGGTCAGATTATAAAAAGTTAGGCTCAGTGAAAATGGGAAGAAATTACTTAAGACAATTAAAATAAATAGACCTAAATTAATAAGTGAGGATGGAGATTTATTTGAATTTGAAGCTTCTGATGAACAAATTAAAAGATATTTTTAGTTATTTTTTTGATGAAGCAACAGTTATTGAGCCAATTGAATTAAAAAGAATGGTTTATTGAAAAAAATATGAAAATGCTTTTAAAAAAACTTAAAAAAATAAATAAGATAAATTAATAAATGGTTCATTACTAGCCAAAAAAATTTGGAATGTAATTCACTCATTTATATATTTTTTTATAATAGTGAGGAGAGAAAAGGATGAATATGAAAAATATTAATGTTTTTTTCTATTGATGGCAAGTATTAGTTCTTTTTCACAAGAGAGCTTGACTATAGATGAAGCTTTAAGTAGAGTAGGAAATAATAGAGAAAGCTATGAATTTAAAAAGTTTTGAAAAACACTAAAGAAGTCACAGATATTAGAATCAAAGATAATAAATTAGGTGATTTTTAATGGAGTAACTATATCAAGTAGTTACAATATAACTGAAAAATAATTTTGAAGATAGGGATAGAAAAATATGATAAAACTTTTCAAAAATAAAGCTAGTTATAATCTTTTTGTAAACTATAATTTTGTTGAAAGAGATAGATCCTATGTTAGCTATGGAGTTGAAAAAATCTGAAAGATGTTTTCTATTCAAAAGTATAAGAGTAATATAAAGGTTTATGACTATCAACAGGAATTAAATAAAATTTCTTACGATAAAACTATAGAGAATAAAAAGATTAATCTAGTCAATCTGTATAATGATATATTGAATACTAAAAATGAATTAGAATATAGAAAAAGCCTATGAACATTACAAAGTTGACCTAGATAAATTTAAAAAAATCTTATGAATTGGGGAGCAAGTCCAAAAAATAAATTTGGAAAGTGCTGAGCTTTGAAGCAGAAGATTCAAAATTACAAATAGATATTCTTGAAACTAAGTTAAAAAGTCTTTATGAAATTGGAAAAACTGATTATAATATAGATTTTGAAAATTATAAGTTAGTTGATTTCATTGATAATAATGAAAGTATAGAAAAAATTACTAGCTAGTTATATGGAAAAAGATATAGCTGAGTTTAAATTAAATTTATCTGTTGCAGAGGAAAGAAAAAAATATAGTAACTATGATAGACATATGCCTGATTTATATCTAGCTTATGAAAGAGTGGATAGAAATTTAAGAGGTGATAGATACTATAGAGACCAAGATATATTCAGTATTAGATTTTCAAAAAAATTATTTTCTACAGATTCTGACTACAAGTTAAGTGAGTTGGAAGTGGAGAATTTAAAAAAATGATTTGAATGAAAAAAATAAGAGTTATCAATGCGGAAAAAAATTAAATTGAAGGCGGAATATTATGAACTTTCTAAATTACTTTCTATAGCTAGTAAGAAATCTCAATTAGCTTATAAAAAAAGTATTTAATAAAAAGAAAAAGAATATGAATTATCAAGAGCAAGTTATTTAGATGTTATAGACGAATACAACAAGTATTTATCTCTTGAAATTGAAAAACAAGAGAGCTAAAAAAATACTTTTAAATTCATTTATATATAAGCTAAAAAAATTAAAGGTTAATGGAGTGAAAAAAGTGAAAAATATATTTAAAGGAAAAATTAAAAATTTGTGATACTTCTATTGGTGTTGATTTTTTTATTCTATTTTATTATTTTACTCATAGAGGTAAAAAAAGAAGAAGTTTATGTTGATGAGTATTCATATATGAAGGTAGAGCAAACAGATGAGATTGGAACTATTAATCTAAATGGTTATGTAAAGGCTAATAATCCAATAGGAATATTTGTTGATAAAAAAATTAAAAAGTAAAAGAAGTTTTTATAAAAAAATGGTGATTTTGTTGAAAAAGGTCAAATACTTATGACTTTTGATGACGATGAAACTAATAAATTAAATAGAAGTATAGAAAAAGAAAGAATTAATTTACAAAAAAATACAAAGAGATTTAAATACTACTAGAGAACTATATAAATTAGGTGGAGCTAGTAGAGATGAAGTAAAAAAATTTAGAGGATAGTGCTAGAATTTCTCAATTGAACATAGATGAATATGTTGAAGTTCTAAGTAAGACAGCAACTGAAGTTAGAAGTCCTGTTGATGGGGTTGTATCGAATTTAAAAAGCACAAGAAAAACTATTTGGTTGATACAGATTCATCACTTTTTAGAAATAATAGATGCTAATGACTTAAGAATTATTGTTGAAATTCCTGAATATAATAGTCAGACTGTAAAAAAATAGGGCAAAGTATAAGAGTTAGACAGGATATCTCAGATGATGATAAAGTTTATGATGGAGAAATAACAAAAATTTCAAGACTTTCTACAACTTCATCTATGACAGGTGAAAATATTTTTAGAAGCAGATGTTAAAAACAAATGAAACTATACCTAATTTAATTCCAGGTTTTAAAAATAAAGGCTGTACTTCAATTGAAGTCTGATGTAAAGAATATAATTATTCCAAAGATAGCTTTACAAAAATGAAGAAGGTAAGTATTTTTGTTTATACTCTTGATGAAAAAGAACACTATAAGAAAGAAAAATTATTACAATTAAAAAAATATTGTTGGAGACAATATAATAGTTCTATCAGGTTTAAATCCAGGAGAAGAAATAGTATTAACTCCAGATAATAGATTAAGAGATGGCTTAGTTCTTGCAGAAGGGGATAATCATAATTCAAGTGAAGAAGCTACTTCTGTGCCTGCTGATAAAGCAAAAAGTAATTGTAAATTAGTGAGGAGAAAGTTAATGATAATAACAGTTGATAAAGTAAATAAAACTTATAAAAAAATGGCTCACTAGAATTACAAGTATTAAAAAAATATCTCTTTTAAAGTTGATAAAGGAGAATTTTTAGCAATAATGGGAAGTAGTGGAAGTGGAAAGTCTACTATGATGAATATTCTAGCTTGTTTAGATAGTCAATATGAAGGAACTTATATACTTGATGGAATAGACATTTCAAAATTAACTGAAAATCAATTGAGTGAAATCAGAAATAAAAAAATTGGTTTTATTTTCCAGTCTTTTAATCTTTTGCCTAGATTATCAGCTTTAGAAAATGTTGAATTACCTTTAGTATATTCTTCTGTACCTAAAGCAGAAAGACATAAAAGAGCTGCTGAACTTTTTAGAAATGGTAGGTTTAAAAGATAGAATGCATCATAAACCTAATGAGCTTTCAGGAGGGCAAAAGACAGAGAGTAGCTATTGCAAGAGCCTTGGTAAATGATCCTAGTATAATTCTTGCAGATGAGCCTACAGGGAACTTGGATAGTAAATCTGAAGAGGAAATAATAGAAATACTACAAGAGTTAAATAGAACAGGAAAAAAACTATTGTTATTGTTACTCATGAGCCCAATATTGGAGATATAGCACAGAGAAAAAAATTGTTTTTTTAAAGATGGTGAAATAATATGAGTTTTTTTGATATATTAAAAGGAAGTCTTGCAACTCTTAAGGCTAATAAATTAAGAACTTTGCTTACTATGTTAGGAATAATAATAGGGATATCTTCAGTAATTGCTATGTGGGCTATAGGAAATGGTGGTAGAGATAGCATACTTGGAGATTTAAAAAAAGGTAGGTTATGGGAAATTTACTGTAACTATTGACTATAAGAATGAAAAATTTCAAATATAAAGATTATTTCACTATGGAAAAATATAGATATGTTGAAGAATTCTCATAAATTTAAAGCAGTTTCTATCAATGTAGAAGATGCTTTTAGAATGTTAAAAAGACAATGAACCTTACTATTCTTATGGAACTGTAACTACAGAAGATTATGAAAAGATAAGTCCAGTTACTATAACAAGTGGGAGAAATTTCTTGCCTTTTGAATATACTTCAAATGAAAGAGTTATAATATTAGATAGCATGTCAGCAAGAAAGTTATTTGCTGATGAAAAAAATTATCTTTGGGGCAAACTGTAGAAATAACAAAGGATAGAAAGAAAGCAGGTCATTCATATAAGATAGTTGGAGTCTATAAAAGCCCTTATGAAACTCTAGATAGCTTATTTGGAGATGGGGATAATTATCCAATATTATTTAGAATGCCATACAAAGCTTATTCAATAGCTTTTTAATGATGATTCAGATGTCTTTTCAAGTTTAATTATTGAAGCTAAAAAAATGCTGATGAGATAACTGATAGTATGAGAGAAGCAAAGAATATATTAGAGTTTAATAAAAATGTAAAAAGATCTTTATCTAACTCAAACTGTTTCAAGTGATATAGAATCATTTGATAAAAATTCTATCAACTCTTAGTTTATTTGTAACTATGGCAGCTAGTATTTCTTTATTGGTTGGTGGTATAGGAGTTATGAATATAATGCTTGTTACAGTGGTTGAAAGAACTAAGGAAATAGGAATTAGAAAGGCTTTAGGGGCTAAAAAAATAGAGATATTTTTAAAAACAATTTTTTTATTTGAATCAATAATATTAACTGTTTTTTTGGTGGTCTAGTTGGTATGGGAGTAGGAGTTCTTTTTGGTTTCTTTGCAGGAGCAGTTATGGGAATAAAACCTATCTTCTCTTTGACTTCTATAATAGTATCTTTAAGTATTTCTGTTATTGTAGGAGTTATATTTGGAGTAAGTCCTGCTAGAAGAGCGGCTAAACTAAATCCTATAGATGCTTTAAGAACTGAATAAAAAAATATATAATAAGAAGCTGTTGCAAAATAATAAAAAAAGAGGTTGTTGTGAGTTGCACCCAAAAAAATCTTGGACACAAGATTGAGGTGCAGTTTTGTGAGTAAATTAACAAGAGAAAATAAAATTGAAATATTTGAAAGAAGAAAAAAATGGGGAAACTATTCCTTCTTTAGCTAAAGCTTTTTGATGTTCAGGAATCTAATATTAAATATTTAATTGCTTTTAATTGAAAAAAACATGGATATGATATTTTAAGAAAAAGATAAAAAAATAGAGCTTATTCTAAAGATTTTAAACTACAAATAATTAATAGAATTTTTAATTAATCATGAGTCTGTTAATTTTGTTGCTCTTGATATTGGTTTAGTATCTCCTGGTATTTTTACATAATTGGCTTTCAAAAATTTAAAAAAATGGGTATAATGTTGTAGAAAAAGAAAAAAAGGAAGGAAACCTAAATCTATGACTAAACTTAAGAAAAAAATGATAAGACATTATCTGAAAAAGAGAAAAATTAAACAATTAGAAGAAGAAAATTTGTATCTTAAGGCTGAGAATGAATATTTAAAAAAATTGAGAGCTCTAGTTCAAGAAAGGGAGCTAAAAAGAAAAGAAAAAGTAAGAGTAATAGCCGAACTTAGAGCTAAATATCCTTTCAAAATGCTATTAAAGATTGCTGGAATATCAAGATCAGTATATTATTACTATATTGATAAAAAAAGATATTGATGAGAAGAATAAAGATATCATTGAAAAAAATCAAAGAAATTTACTACGTGAATAAAGGAAGGTATGGTTATCGCAGGGTAACATTGGAATTAAAAAAATCAAGGTTTTAATATTAATCATAAAAAAAGTTCAAAGACTTATGAAAAAGTTTAATTTACAAAAGTATTATCCGTAAAAAAAGAAAAATATTCTTCATACAAAGGTCGCATAGGAAAGATAGCGGATAACCATATTAAAAAGAAATTTTGAAGCAACAGCTCCAAATCAAAAAAATGGTTTACAGATGTAACAGAATTTAATTTAAGAGGAGAAAAGTTATACTTATCTCCAATATTAGATGCTTATGGAAGATATATAGTTTCATATGATATTTCGCACAGTGCTAACTTGGAGCAGATAAATCATATGTTAAGTTTAGCATTTAAAGAAAAATGAAAGTTATGAAAAATTTGATATTTCATAGTGACCAAGGATGGCAGTATCAACATTCTTCATATCAAGAAAGATTGAAAAAGAAAAAAAGATAACTCAAAGCATGTCAAGAAAAAGGAAATAGTTTAGATAATGGATTAATGGAAAGTTTCTTTTGGGTTGTTAAAAAACAGAAATGTTTTTATGAACAAGAAGAAAAAGTACAAGACATTAGAAGAATTGAAAGAAGCAATAGAAGATTATATATATTATTACAACAACAAAAAGAATAAAGGAAAAATTAAAAGGATTAACTCCTGCTTCTTACAGAAGTCAATCCTTATTAGTAAGTTAAATTAATTTGTCCAACTTTTTGGGGTCAGTACATAACAGCCTTTTTTTCATTCAAAGTTTTTAATTTAGAATTCAATAAATCCATTTCTGCTAGAACCACTTCAAGTTCTCTGTTAAGATTTTTCTTTTATATAGAAATGATCTTCTTCAAAGTTTGCTTCAGCTTCCTTAGCTCTTTCTAAATTTTCTAGCAAGACATTTAAAAATAGATACATTACCGTCATGATCCAACTCAAAATCAATAGGATAACAAGTTATCATTTCGTCATTATTTACTAAGAAAGTCATCATAGCCTCTTTATTAATAAAAAAAGTCTACTTTTTCAAGATTATCGTATGAAGAAGTTGAAATATATTTTTGATTGTTGATATTCATTTCTCAAATCTTTTTCCAGTTCTTCAAGATTATCTTCATTTAATTTTTTTCCATTCTTCAAAAAGATTTATCACTTATTATTTGTTTGTTATGAACTTTTTGAAGCGAAACACATTAAAGCGTGTTTACTGATATTAATTTTTTTCCTTCATATTTTTTTCCTCCCAAGAA
>BNJS01000342.1_pt1 | contig 91051 bp, 115 predicted proteins | sample 8540461 | NCBI WGS metagenome assembly BNJS01 (sample SAMD00202454, study PRJDB9452) | human saliva metagenome | isolation source: human saliva | place: Japan | reverse complement strand
TGACATGAACAGCAGATTGTGGTGCACCAGTGTTACGAACCACGGCTTCCGTTACTTCCTTAGCTAAGGCTTTCTTTTGCTCTAGCGTGCGTCCTTCAAATAAATCGATGCGTACAAATGGCATAATAGTTCCCTCCACTCACTAAATGATTTCTTTTATTTTACCACATTTTGCCATTTAAAGCTTTGAGAAAATATGGTATACTAGAATGTAGCAAAAATTTAGAAATGGACGTGAAATAGAAGCATGGCACAGTTGTATTATCGTTATGGGACTATGAATTCAGGAAAGACTATTGAGATTCTTAAAGTAGCCTATAACTATGAGGAGCAAGGCAAAAGTGTTGTCATCATGACTTCAGCTCTGGATACACGTGATGGTGTTGGCTATGTTTCAAGTCGGATTGGGATGAAAAGACCAGCAGTTGCTATCGATGATACTACGGATATTTTTGGATTTATTCGAGACTTACCTGAAAGCCCTACTGTGTTCTTGTCGATGAAGCACAATTTTTAAAGCGTCACCATGTTTATGACCTAGCGCGTGTTGTCGATGAGTTAGACATACCTGTTATGGCATTTGGTTTAAAGAACGACTTTCGTAATGAACTTTTTGAGGGATCTAGACATCTATTGTTACTAGCAGACAAGATTGATGAGATTAAAACCATCTGTCAGTATTGTAAGAAAAAGGCGACCATGGTACTTCGTACGCTAGATGGAAAGCCTACTTATGAAGGAGAACAAATCCAAATAGGCGGTAATGAAACCTATATCTCGGTATGTCGTAAACATTATTTTGCCCCACTGATAACATCTAAAAAGGAACAAGACTATGACAATTGAACTAAGAGATGTTACAATGAAAAATTATTTTGATGTTCTGAATTTGGATGTTAAGGAATATCAAAAACAATTTATTGCTACCAACGCAATTAGTTTAGCTGAAGCATATGTCTACACAAAAAATGGAGATTTTGTAGCTCCATTGGCAGTTTACGATAATGATGCAATCATAGGTTTTGTGATGTTAGCTTATGATAAAAAAATCGGAATTAGTAATGGAAATTATTTACTATTTCGTTTCATGATTGATAAGCATTTTCAAGATCAAGGTTATTTTAAACCAATTATGGATAAGGTGCTAGACTATGTTCGGACAGCGCCAGCAGGTTTATCCAATAAACTTTGGTTGTCTTATGAATCAGAAAATGAACATGCAAGATATTGTTACCTCAGTTATGGATTTAAAGAAACTGGGGAAATATTTGAGAACGAAGTAGTAGCCATATACGATTTAACAATTGAGAAATAAGGAGAAAGAATGAACATCTATGATCAACTACAAGCTGTAGAAGACCGTTATGAAGAATTGGGAGAATTGCTGAGTGACCCAGATGTGGTCTCTGACACCAAGCGTTTCATGGAGCTTTCAAAAGAAGAAGCTTCAACTCGTGACACAGTAACAGCCTACCGTGAATACAAACAAGTCCTTCAAAACATCGTTGATGCTGAAGAAATGATTAAAGAGTCTGGCGGAGATACTGACTTGGAAGAAATGGCCAAGCAAGAATTAAAAGACGCTAAGGCTGAAAAAGAAGAGTACGAAGAAAAACTAAAAATTTTGCTGCTTCCTAAAGATCCAAACGATGATAAGAACATCATCCTTGAAATTCGTGGAGCGGCAGGTGGTGATGAAGCAGCCCTCTTTGCTGGCGATTTGTTAACTATGTACCAAAAATATGCTGAAGCCCAAGGCTGGCGCTTTGAAGTTATGGAAGCTTCAATGAACGGTGTTGGTGGTTTCAAAGAAGTTGTTGCCATGGTTTCTGGTCAGTCAGTTTACTCTAAACTTAAGTATGAGTCTGGAGCCCACCGTGTGCAACGTGTTCCAGTGACAGAAAGCCAGGGTCGTGTTCATACATCTACAGCTACCGTCCTTGTCATGCCTGAAATCGAAGAAGTTGAATACGATATTGATCCAAAAGACCTTCGTGTGGATATCTATCACGCATCAGGTGCTGGTGGACAAAACGTTAACAAGGTTGCGACTGCTGTTCGTATCGTTCACTTGCCAACTAATATCAAGGTTGAGATGCAGGAAGAACGTACCCAGCAGAAAAACCGTGAGAAGGCTATGAAGATCATTCGTGCGCGTGTTGCTGACCACTTTGCACAGATTGCCCAAGACGAGCAGGACGCAGAGCGTAAGTCTACTATTGGTACTGGTGACCGTTCAGAACGTATTCGTACTTATAACTTCCCGCAAAACCGTGTGACAGACCACCGTATCGGCTTAACCCTTCAAAAACTTGATACTATCTTGTCTGGTAAACTAGATGAAGTTGTGGATGCCTTGGTTCTCTACGATCAAACGCAAAAATTAGAAGAATTAAACAAATAATGAAATTAGCTCAAATATTTAAAGATTTTGAGGAAAAGTTAATAGCACAAGGAGAGGAAGCAGAAAGCCTCTCCTTTGTCTATCGTAGCCTTAAAAATCTATCTTTTACAGACTTTATATTTGCTCTTCAGCAAGAGGTCACTGATGAAAATTACAAATTTGTAGAGGACATTTTCATCAAGCTAGCTAGCCATATACCTGCCCAATACATTATCGGTCATGCTGAATTTTTTGGGATGCAGTTAAAGGTGGATGAACGGGTATTAATCCCCCGTCCAGAGACTGAAGAGTTGGTGGAGCTTATCCTAGCTGAGAACCCAAAGAAAAATCTCAAGGTACTGGATATTGGGACAGGAAGCGGAGCTATAGCCCTTGCTCTAGCTAAAAGTAGACCTGATTGGACAATTACAGCTGCTGATATTTCACAAGATGCCTTAGATATAGCAGAGGAAAATGCTAAAGAGAATTCTGGAGATTTAATTTTTATAAAATCTGATTGTTTCTCCGAAATCTCATCAAAATATGATATAATTGTATCCAATCCACCCTATATTTCTCGTAGTGATGAGTCAGAAGTTGGTTTGAATGTACTACATTCTGAACCGCATCTAGCACTCTTTGCTGACGAGGACGGTCTTGCAATCTACCGCAAAATTGCGGAGGGAGCTAAAGACTATTTAACTGATGGTGGTAAGATTTATCTTGAAATTGGCTACAAACAAGGTCAGAGTGTTCCATCTCTTTTTAAGGAAAATCTTCCTGAGAAAAGAGTTCGAACTCTGAAAGACCAATTTGGCCAAGATAGGATGGTTGTCATTGATGATAGATAGAATAAAGCATGAGTTGAAAAATGGTGGTGCAGTAGTCTTACCGACAGAGACAGTTTATGGTCTTTTTGCGAAAGCATTAGATGAGAAGGCTGTTGATCATGTCTATCAGCTCAAAGGTCGTCCTAGAGATAAGGCACTCAATCTAAATGTTGCCTCTCTAGAAGATATCTTGTACTTTTCTAAACACCGACCATCTTATCTAAAGAAACTTGTAGCAACATTTTTACCAGGGCCTCTGACCATTATCTTAGAAGCTAATGACAAAGTACCCTACTGGGTTAACTCAGGTTTACCCACAGTTGGATTCCGAATGCCAAGCCATCCTGTAACTCTGGATTTGATTCGTGAGTTTGGTCCCCTAATCGGCCCATCTGCAAATATCTCAGGATGTAAGAGCGGAGTGAACTTTAAGAAAATTATAGAAGACTTTGACCGAGAGGTCTTGGGACTAGAAGATGATGGTTTTTTAACAGGTCAAGATTCTACTATTCTAGATTTAACTGGTAAGAAGGTAAAAATTTTACGGCAAGGTTCCATCACTCAAGAAGACATTCTTGCCAAGATTCCCGAAATCTCTTTTGAGGAGGTATAAGATGCTACGTGATTTAAAAGCAGTAGATGTTGAAGCGATTTGTGTCATTAACAAAGAAGCTTTAGGTTATACTTTTAGTCCAGAGGAAACAGCTAGTCAACTAGCCAAAATGTCTCAAGACTCCCATCACTTCCTACTTGGTTATGAGGATGATACTAGTCATGAATTGGTTGGTTATATTCACGCTGAGGTTTATGAGTCTCTATATTCTAAAGCAGGATTCAATATCTTAGCCTTAGCAGTTTACCAGAAACTCAAGGCCAAGGCATTGGTAGAGCTTTACTTAAAGAGTTGGAGAAAGAAACAAAAAGACGAGGTTATGGGTTTATTAGATTAAACTCTGCAGACCATCGTATTGGTGCTCATGCATTTTATGAAAGAGTGGGTTATACTTGTGATAAAGTGCAGAAACGGTTTATTAAATTAATTAAAGGAGAAAACCTATGATTTTTGACAAAGATGATTTTAAAGCTTATGATGCTGATCTTTGGAATGCCATTACCAAAGAAGAGGAACGTCAACAAAACAATATTGAGTTGATTGCTTCCGAAAACGTTGTAACTAAGGCTGTAATGGCAGCACAAGGTTCTATCTTAACCAATAAATATGCTGAAGGATATCCAGAACGTCGTTATTACGGTGGTACGGATGTAGTAGATGTTATCGAAACTTTAGCTATTGAACGTGCAAAAGAAATTTTTGGTGCTAAGTTTGCCAATGTACAACCCCACTCAGGAAGTCAAGCTAACTGTGCAGCCTATATGGCTTTGATTGAGCCTGGTGACACTGTCATGGGGATGGATTTGGCAGCAGGTGGGCACTTGACTCACGGAGCTCCTGTTAGCTTCTCAGGTCAAACCTACAACTTCGTTTCATATAGCGTTGATCCTGAGACAGAACTCTTGGACTTCGATGCTATCCTGAAACAAGCCCAAGAAGTAAAACCAAAACTAATTGTAGCTGGTGCTTCAGCCTACTCTCAAATCATTGATTTCTCAAAATTCCGCGAAATCGCTGATGCTGTAGGTGCAAAACTTATGGTAGATATGGCTCATATTGCTGGTTTGGTTGCAGCTGGTCTTCATCCAAGTCCAGTACCATACGCACATATCACAACGACAACGACCCACAAAACACTTCGTGGCCCACGTGGTGGTTTGATTTTGACTAATGACGAAGATCTTGCTAAAAAAATCAATTCTGCTATTTTCCCTGGTATTCAAGGTGGACCATTAGAGCATGTTATTGCAGCTAAGGCTGTTTCATTCAAAGAAGTATTGGATCCATCCTTCAAAGAATATGCTGCCAATGTTATCAAGAACAGCAAAGCCATGGCGGAGGTATTCTTGCAAGATCCTGATTTCCGCATTATCTCTGGTGGTACTGAAAAATCACCTCTTCCTTGTTGATGTGACTAAGGTAGTAGAGAACGGAAAAGTAGCTCAAAACTTGTTGGACGAAGTTAATATTACTCTAAATAAAAACTCAATCCCTTACGAAACACTGTCACCATTTAAGACAAGTGGAATTCGTATCGGAGCAGCCGCAATAACTGCACGTGGGTTTGGTGAAGAAGAAAGCCGTAAAGTTGCTAAACTCATTATCAAAACCCTTAAGAATGCAGAAAATGAAGCTGTCTTAGAAGAAGTCAGAAGCGAAGTCAAAGCATTGACAGACGCATTCCCATTATACGAGGACTAATACTTTTATGGACATTTATATTAAGAAAGCTATTATCCATCAATTCAGCCCTGATGACACGGAGTTGTTTCTTGCGGATAAGTTTCTCAATATCACTCCAAAAATCGAGGAATACTTACGTAAAAAAGTCGAACGTGTGTATTCTGATGAAGCTAAGACAGGGATTTTCGAAGAAGAAAATCCCTTCTTCAATCACATTACAGACGATTTACTGGAGACATCGGTGACGCTAGCAAACCTCTGGAAAGAGGAGTTCAGTATTTCTGAAAATCAAAAGACAAACGATTTGGTCTTTGTGCAGTTTTCAAAAGAAGGAGTGGAACACTTTGCCTTCCTGCGAATTGCATTGCGAGAAACCTTAACACACCTAGGTGGTGAGGTTGATAATCCAATCAAACTGACTCAGAATAATCTACCAGGTTTTGGTACTGGAGCTGATGAAGCCCTTGTGGTTAATCTTCAAAACCGTAAATACCACTTGATTGAAAAACGCATCAAGTACAATGGAGCTTTTTTAAACTATTTTTCTGAGAATCTTATTCAAGCTCAACCAAAGATTTCACCTAAGAAATCAATCAAAGAACTTGAAAAAACGGCTTAAAAAATTGCCGAAACCTTTAATGCGGATGATTTTCAATTTCAATCCAAGGTTAAATCAGCAATCTTCAATAATATCGAAGAAAACAATGAACTCTCTCCAGAAAAATTAGCTAATGATCTCTTTGACAACAATCTTACTGCCCGTCTAAGCTTTATTGACAGAGTCAAAGAAGCAGTACCTGAGCCAGTTCAGTTTGATGAGATTGATGCTAGTCGTCAGTTAAAGAGATTTGAAAATCAGAAACTTTCCTTGTCAAACGGGATTGAACTTATTGTTCCAAACAATGTCTATCAAGACGCAGAATTTGTTGAGTTCATCCAAAATGATAATGGGACTTATTCTATCTTAATCAAAAACATCGAGGATATTCAAAATAAATAATGTTTAAACTTATACGAAGAGTGCTGGTACTAGCAGTCTTCCTTTTCGCTGGATACAAAGCCTATCTCATTCGTCAGGATGTCAAACAAGTCATGACCTATCAACCGATGGTTCGTGAAATCTTGAATGAAAGAGATACTCCAGCAAACGAAGAGCTTGTGCTCGCCATGATCTATACAGAAACCAAAGGTAAAGAAGGGGACGTGATGCAGTCTAGTGAGTCTGCTACCGGTTCTACTGATACCATTAACGATAACGCAAGTAGTATTCGTCAAGGAGTCCAAACCTTGACAGAAAATCTCTATCTAGCTCAAGAGAAAGGAGTGGATGTCTGGACAGCCATTCAAGCTTATAACTTTGGGCCTGCTTATATTGATTTTATCGCCCAAAATGGTAAAGAAAATACACTTGCACTAGCAAAGCAGTACTCTAGAGATACAGTTGCACCAAGTTTAGGAAATTCAACTGGAAAAACCTATACCTACATTAACCCTATTTCGCTGTTTCAAGGGACAGAACTCTATGTGAATGGCGGAAACTATTATTATTCTAGACAGGTAAGACTCAATCTCTATATCATTAAATTTTTTAGTTTATTTTAAGCACCTAAAATTTCTAGGTGCTTTTATAAGTTTTCTTTAAGAATACTTTAATATGCTAGAGAGGAAAAGGAGGAACGTCTCATGCGAAAGAAATTCTTTCTGACGAGTGCTGCTGTTCTTTTGGCGGTTGCAACACTGCAAAGCGCCCAGGCAGCTACTGATGTTCAAAAGGTCATTGATGAAACTTATGTTCAACCTGAGTATGTCTTGGGTTCTTCATTAACGGAAGATCAAAAGAATCAAACACTTAAAAAACTTGGCTACGATGCCTCTAAAGATACAAAACAGTTGAAAACTATGACACCAGATGTCTACTCAAAGATTATGAATGTAGCAAATGATTCAAGTCTTCAACTTTATTCATCAGCAAAAATTCAAAAATTAGGAGAAAAATCTCCACTTGAGGTCAAGATTGAGACACCTGAAAATATCACTAAAGTAACGCAAGATATGTACCGTAATGCGGCTGTTACCTTGGGGGTGGAGCACGCGCGTATTACCGTTGCGGCACCAATTCCAGTTACTGGTGAAAGTGCCTTAGCAGGTATTTACTATTCCCTTGAGTCTAATGGTGTTCAATTACCTCAAGAAAATAAAAACTTGGCTCAGGAGGAGTTAAAAGCCTTATCGGACATCAATGATGAAAACAAGGACAAATCTGGCTATGATGCCAATAAACTTAACGTAGCCCTTGCTGATATCAAGGCTGCTATTGCTAAGGCTAAAGAGTCTAAGGGTGAACTTACAGAGGATGATGTTCGTAAGATTGTCGAAGATACATTAAAAAATTATAAGCTAGATCAGGTTATAACAGGAAATCAGATCAATGTCATCATCAACTTTGCCTTTAATCTTTCAAAGTGATATTTTAAATAACGAAGACTTTACTAAGACGCTAAAAGATCTGAAACAAAGTATCGTTGCTCAAGCAGGTGACAGTTTCAGCAATATCGACCTAAACTTTGACGCCAATAAAGCTATTCAAGACGGTGGAAACATCCTTAGCTCAATTTGGCAAGCTATCCTTGATTTCTTCAAGAGTTTTGGTGCTCAGGTCAATTCATGGTATAATAGATGGTAACAGGATTGTTGCCGTCTTTTTTTGTCGGCTTATAGAAAGTGAAAATTATGTTAAAGAAAAATGATATTGTAGAAGTTGAGATTGTCGATTTAACCCATGAAGGAGCAGGTGTTGCTAAGGTAGATGCCTTGGTCTTTTTTGTAGAGAATGCTCTTCCGACTGAGAAAATTCTCATGCGTGTCCTTAAAGTCAACAAGAAGATTGGCTTTGGTAAAGTCGAGGAATACCTGACGCAATCTCCACATCGTAATCAAGACTTAAATTTGGATTACCTGCGTTCTGGGATTGCTGACTTGGGACATCTTGCTTATCCAGAGCAACTCAAGTTTAAAACCAAGCAAGTGCAAGACAGTCTTTATAAGATTGCTGGTATCAGAGATGTAGAGGTTGCTGATACTCTTGGTATGAAACATCCGATCAAGTATCGCAACAAGGCTCAGGTTCCTGTACGTAGAGTAAATGGTGTTCTAGAAACTGGTTTCTTCCGTAAGAATTCTCACGACCTTATGCCATTAGAGGATTTTTACATTCAGGATCCAGTCATTGACCAGGTTATTCTAGCCCTACGTGATATACTCCGTAGATATGACTTGAAGCCATTTAATGAGAAAGAACAGTCAGGCTTGATTCGTAACCTTGTTGTACGTCGCGGACATCATTCAGGTCAAATCATGGTTGTTTTGGTGACAACTCGTCCTAAAATTTTCCGCGTTGAACAATTGATTGAACAACTGGTCAAGCAATTTCCAGAAATTGTGTCTGTCATGCAGAACATCAATGACCAAAACACCAATGCGATTTTCGGGAAAGAATGGCGTACACTTTATGGTCAAGATTACATTACCGATCAAATGTTGGGCAATGATTTCCAAATCTCAGGCCCAGCCTTTTACCAGGTCAATACTGAAATGGCAGAGAAACTCTATCAGACAGCTATTGACTTTGCGGAGTTAAGTGAAGAGGATGTGGTGATCGATGCCTATTCAGGAATCGGAACTATTGGCTTATCAGTCGCTAAACATGTCAAGGAAGTCTACGGAGTTGAAGTCATCCCTGAAGCAGTAGAGAATAGCAAGAAGAATGCTTCTTTGAACGATATCTCTAATGCCCACTATGTCTGTGACACAGCAGAAAATGCTATGAAGAATTGGCTCAAGGAAGGCATCCAACCAACCGTTATTTTAGTCGATCCACCACGCAAGGGATTAACCGAAAGTTTTATCAAAGCAAGCGACCAAACAGGAGCTAAACGCATCGCCTATATCTCCTGTAACGTCGCCACCATGGCGCGTGATATCAAACTCTATCAAGAGTTGGGTTATGAACTGAAGAAAGTGCAGCCGGTTGATTTATTTCCGCAGACGCACCACGTCGAGTGTGTTACTCTGCTCTTAAAAGCTTAGAAACCTTTGAACGAAAGGGATAATGAAAGCCTTGATTGCAAGGCTTTTTGCTTTATGGTGGGTAAGTATCAGAGTGAGAAAATTTTTGGAATGAGTAGAAGTGATAGCTAGAAATTATCAGTTTCTATTTCCATTTACCCTGTGGGTACGTGTTTGTTTCCATTGACAAGGAGTTTGTGGGAATAGAAATGTACCCACCTTGTTTGAATCAAGTGAAGTGTAGTTGAAGGAAATCTGTTGAAAGCAATACTTCATTTTACCGAATAAGTAATAATTTAGGCAACTTCAAATCGATTAAAAAAAACTATTTTAAAGGTTAAGAGTAGACAAAAATTGTCCACTCTTTTTTGTAAACTCAATTTATCAATAAATGAAATGAGGGAATGTAAAATGAAATATTTTGAGGTTGAGTTAGAAAATCCTGATGAATTTTTAAAACTACAAACAGAAGATTTTGTGAAAGCTAATCGCTTGCTACTAAGGAAGATAATCCAGAGCGTTACAGTCTATGAAGAACACTTCGTCATATCCTTTAAATCTGGCATCGAATTGGAAGTATGAGACTCATTCCATAACTTTTATATTGAACATATCATCTTGTTGTGTTATACTATAAATTGATATAAACAAAGATGTAGGAGGAACCGAAACTATGACAGCCTCAATGCGTTTAAGATAAGCTGGCAATAAGAAAAGCAGAATCTATACCCGATGATAGGCTTTTTTGTTGTGCTTATTTATACGATATTGAGCATTCATTAGTTACGGTGAGGATATTGGTTATTTAACTATACCTTTATTTAACTATGTCTTTAATATGAATGTTTCCAAATTGTATGTATGCAGACCAAAAGCCACATTGTGGATTTAGGCCTGCATTTTTTTATTGCCTATAATGCTATTCAAAATAGAAATTTAAGCAAAATAATATGCAGGAGATAATATAAATGGAAAAATACAACAATTGGAAACTTAAGTTTTATACAATATGGGCAGGGCAAGCAGTATCATTAATCACTAGTGCCATCTTGCAAATGGCGATTATTTTTTACCTTACAGAAAAAACTGGATCCGCGATGGTCTTGTCTATGGCTTCACTATTAGGTTTTTTACCCTATGCGGTCTTGGACCTGCAATTGGTGTGCTAGTGGATCGTCATGATAGGAAGAAGATAATGATTGGTGCTGATTTAATTATCGCAGCAGCTGGTTCGGTGCTTACTATTGTTGCATTCTATATGGAGCTACCTGTCTGGATGGTTATGATAGTATTGTTTATCCGTAGCATTGGAACAGCTTTTCACACCCCGGCTCTCAATGCGGTTACGCCACTTTTAGTACCAGAAGAACAGCTTACGAAATGTGCAGGCTATAGTCAGTCTTTGCAGTCTATAAGCTATATTGTTAGTCCGGCGGTTGCAGCACTCTTATACTCCGTTTGGGAACTAAATGCTATTATTGCCATCGATGTATTGGGTGCTGTGATTGCATCTATTACGGTAGCAATTGTACGTATTCCTAAGCTGGGTGATCGCGTGCAAAGTTTGGACCCAAATTTCATAAGAGAAATGAAAGAAGGAATGGCTGTACTACGGCAAAATAAAGGATTATTTGCTTTATTACTCGTTGGAACATTATATATGTTTGTTTATATGCCAATTAATGCACTATTCCCTTTAATTAGCATGGATTACTTTAATGGAACACCTGTGCATATTTCTATTACGGAAATTTCCTTTGCATCTGGAATGTTGATAGGGGGTCTATTATTAGGGTTATTTGGGAATTACCAAAAGCGAATCTTATTAATAACGGCATCCATTTTTATGATGGGGATAAGCTTAACCATTTCAGGATTACTTCCCCAAAGTGGATTTTTCATTTTTGTAGTCTGCTGTGCAATAATGGGGCTTTCTGTTCCGTTTTACAGCGGTGTGCAAACAGCTCTTTTTCAGGAGAAAATTAAGCCTGAATATTTAGGACGTGTATTTTCTTTAACTGGAAGTATCATATCTCTTGCTATGCCAATTGGATTAATTCTTTCTGCACTCTTTGCTGATAGAATCGGTGTAAATCATTGGTTTTTACTATCAGGTATTTTAATTATTTGCATTGCAATAGTTTGCCCAATGATAAATGAGATTAGAAAATTAGATTTAAAATAAACAATATTGGAGGGATATTTATGTATCTTATTTTCATGTAATTCTTCCTGCTAAAATCGCAGGGTTTTTCCTGCGTACAAGCAAATGAAAGCATGCGATTATAGACAGGAGGAAATGTTATGGAATTAATATTAAAAGCAAAAGACATTCGTGTGGAATTCAAAGGACACGATGTTTTAGATATAAATGAATTAGAAGTATATGATTATGACCGTATTGGTTTAGTAGGAGCAAATGGTGCAGGAAAAAGCACTTTATTCAAGGTACTTTTAGGAGAATTAATTCCCCCAGGATGTAAAATGAATCATCTGGGTGAACTTGCCTATATTCCCCAGTTGGACGAAGTAACTCTGCAGGAGGAAAAAGATTTTGCGCTTGTAGGCAAGCTAGGTGTTGAGCAATTAAATATACAGACCATGAGCGGTGGTGAAGAAACAAGGCTTAAAATAGCACAGGCCTTATCGGCACAGGTTCATGGTATTTTAGCGGATGAACCTACGAGCCATTTAGACCGTGAAGGAATTGATTTTCTAATAGGACAGCTAAAATATTTTACAGGTGCACTGTTAGTTATTAGCCATGACCGCTATTTTCTTGATGAAATAGTAGATAAAATATGGGAACTGAAAGATGGCAAAATCACTGAGTATTGGGGAAACTATTCTGATTATCTTCGTCAGAAAGAGGAAGAACGTAAGAGACAAGCTGCAGAATACGAACAATTTATTGCGGAACGTGCTCGATTGGAAAGGGCTGCGGAGGAAAAGCGAAAACAGGCTCGTAAAATAGAACAGAAGGCAAAAGGTTCTTCAAAGAAAAAAAGTACTGAAGGCGGAGGGCGTTTAGCTCATCAAAAATCAATAGGAAGTAAGGAAAAAAAGATGCATAATGCCGCTAAATCCCTAGAGAACAGGATTGCGGCATTAGGAAAAGTAGAAGCTCCGGAAGGCATTCGCAGAATTCGTTTCAGGCAAAGTAAAGCATTGGAGCTCCATAATCCATACCCTATAGTCGGTGCGGAAATTAATAAAGTATTTGGGGATAAGGCACTGTTTGAAAATGCATCTTTTCAAATTCCGCTAGGAGCAAAAGTGGCATTAACGGGTGGTAATGGAACCGGAAAAACAACTTTAATCCAAATGATCTTAAACCATGAAGAAGGAATTTCTATTTCACCTAAGGCAAAAATAGGTTACTTTGCACAGAATGGTTACAAGTACAACAGTAATCAGAATGTTATGGAGTTTATGCAGAAGGATTGTGATTACAATATATCAGAAATTCGTTCTGTGCTAGCATCTATGGGGTTCAAACAGAACGATATTGGAAAAAGCTTATCTGTTTTAAGCGGTGGAGAAATTATAAAATTGTTGCTTGCTAAAATGCTCATGGGTAGATATAACATCCTAATAATGGATGAACCCAGTAACTTCCTTGACATACCAAGTTTAGAGGCTTTGGAAATACTAATGAAGGAGTACACCGGAACTATCGTGTTTATCACCCACGATAAACGATTACTCGAAAATGTAGCAGATGTAGTTTATGAAATTAGAGATAAGAAAATAAATCTGAAACATTAAATTTAAGGTAGTCGCTGGTCAGTATAGTCTGTTCTGGTTGGCGACTCCATTGTTAAAGAGTATAAAGACTTTAGATTTTATGAATATTAAAAATAGGAACAGTAAATCGAACTGCTCCTATTTTTCTGCTAAATATGATGTAGTTTTCTTATATGTATAATGATAGATTAGTGGATTCTCTTCTAAGGTTCTTACTTCAAATATGAAGAAGTGATCGCGGTTATCTTTGGACTTCTCCTTATTCAGGACAAAGTAATTCTTACGTGAAGTCGCCATTGTTTTGAGGATATCATCAGTCAGAAAGGTCAATGGAATATTCATGTTGGAGTAGCGGTAGAAGTCACGTTCAAAATCTTGGTAGCTCTCGCTGTAATAGTCCATTTGCAGGTGATTACGCTGAAATTCAAGCTGATTCATAGAGCACCTCCTCTACAAGTTCAATACTAACAATGTCTTTCAATTTCAAATTAATGTGACCTGTTGGAGTTTTTATTAATATGAAATCTTTGGTCAGACTTGGTATTGTTCCAGTATAGGAAACTCGATTGTTTTTTTCAACGACATGAATGCACGTGTTCAGTTGCCCAGCATACACCTGACTGAGGAGTAATAATTTCTTCTCCAGTGACAAATCTGACATATACGTTACTTTGTTTGCATCATCAGTGAGTGCTGATGTATGTTCAGATAGGAAAAAGCCCATCCATTTTTGCATCTTTGTATCCTGGTACTCTCTTGCTGACTGAAATGGTAAGTATGAACGGTCAATCATTTTAATCCCTCCAATCCACCAGCGGAATGACCGCCGATAAGTTTACTGCGTTCAATATTTCTGGAACCTTCAGTTAGGACGGTTCCTTTTTGAATAGCTAAAAAGCCAAACTGTTCTCTGACAACATCAATAGCTGTCTGAAGTCTATTTTCTTTTTCAATTTGTTCTACATCATCAAATAGTGATAGTAGAGTATAGTTTTCATCTACGAAGCCACTATAAGAGACACCAATTTGTCTCACTGCACCAGAGGTGTATTTCTTTCGGAATAATTCAAGTACATGGCTTACCATTGTTTTTGGGAGATTTGCGGGGTCAATTTTTTTCTGAGCATTTATAGATTTTTTCATTTCAGTCCTAGAATATCCAATATGAATAGAAACGATAGTAGCTTTCTTATGGGCTGAACGCAGTCGATTAGCAACCTGATCAGCCATTTCAGCTAATACGATTTCAATTTCTCTTTGGGTTCTGTAATCTCTAGGAAGTACTTGTGAGTTACCCAATCCTCGTGATTTTGGTTTATAGGGTTCATGGACGTTGCTCTCGTCAACTCCATTGGCGTGAAACCAAAGTTGAACACCGACTTTACCGAATTCTTTTTTGAGAATATCAGGATTGAAATTGGCTAGTTCTTTGATTGAATGAATACCAAGTTTTTGTAAATGAATCTCGGTTTTACTACCGATCCCCCAAAAGTCTGTTAATTTTGGAATGGCCCATACCTTGGTTTCTACATCTTCGTATGACCAGTTAGCTCTCATTGTAGCAGTTTTCTTAGCTTCATTATCTAGAGCTAGTTTAGCTAGAAGAGGATTGGAATTGCTCATTCCGACAGTTGAGATAATACCTGTTTTACGGTAAATCTCTCTCTGAATCATAGCCGAAACATTATCTAACTTATCTTTCCTTGACATTGACTTATCAGAAATAAAGTAAGAAAGTGAACTAGTAAGGTCAATAAAGCCCTCATCGATTGAATAGGGGAGAATGTCATCTGGAGCAGCATAGTCTTGAAAGATATGCTGAATCTCTAGATTCTTCTCAATATATCTGTCCATTCGAGGAGGAACGATGAGTGTACGCTTTGCCCAGTGTTCAATAAACGATTGATACTTTGGTGTTACCTCAATTCCCTGTTTCCATGCATTTTGATAGCTGAATTTTCGAGTGTTGATATCAAATGGCAAGTCGTAGGAACGACCTACATTTGCTTTACCGAAGACTTTCTTGAACATTGGAGAAGAAGCGAGAATCAATCCTGCCGAGTTGTCTGCACGGCTCATGACGCACAGTGATGTGTAGAGTGGATGTAAACCTCTATCCACACATTCTACGGAAGCGTAGAAGGACTTCATATCGAGGAAGGCTATGTCACTTTGAGGTTCAATAGAATAGTCGATATAGCCCATAGGATTATCTCCTTTTAAGTTTTTCTAGCTCTTCGATAAGTTCACCGATGTAATCTGTGATGTCGTATTCAAATTTGTCAGGGGTGAAGATAATACGTTCGTCTTTGATGTAAATCAATTCTTTAACATTCATTGGTATTGTCATCCTCCTCGGTCATAGCAATTAAAATAGAATCTTCAATCAAAAAAGCGTAAGGATAGATTTTAGCATCCTCATTTTGAGGAATAAGAATTTCATCGAATCCTTCATTTTCTAGTCGTTCTTCAAAGTTGTCCATATTGAATATTTCAACTTTACAATCAGGGTTGAAACCATACATTCCAAGTTCTAAAATATCCTTTAGCTTCATGATTATACCCCCACTACAGGCATGAAGTGGCCTACAACTAGACCAACAATTCTTGGCTCATCCTCATAAGGGATGAATTTCTCTGGATAGTCCTTATTCAAGGATACCATTCTAAATCCATCCTCATCACGGTAGAGTTTTTGATATAGACAGAGTCTTTCCATGATAATGCATAGACCGCACCATCATAGTCGAAACCGTTCGAGCGAATAAGTGCGACTTCACCGCTCTTATAAACGGGCTCCATAGAATCTCCCTCAATCCATGCGGCAATATCGTAGCCGTATTGTTCCTCATCAGAGTAGACTGTTTCGGTTTCAAACTCGTCAAAGAATCCTTCTCCGAGACCAGCTGAGAGTTGGATATCTGATAGCACTTGGACTGAGAAGAGTGGAGTTACGTTAGAGGTTTGTTGAGAAAGAAGAAGCTCCTCTACAAAGTCTTCTGCTTTTGCCTGATTGTCAGGAGATAACTGAAGATAGTTATTGACGATATTGTACTCAGATTCGAAATAGGTGACTGGTACATCTAGGATTTTGGCGAGAGCTGTTAGGTTTTTTTGGTTAGGGATAGATTTACCAGATTCCCAATTATGAAAGGCAGTTCTGTTGATTCCAATTTTCGAAGCAATTTCGGATTGTGATAACTTTTTTTCATTTCTTCGATTCTTTAGACGTTCTTTTGAAAACATAAAATCCTCTTGTTAAATTATAACTTAACAAAATTATAACAAAAATACTACAAATTGCAATATAAAATAGCCATACACGAGTAGGGCTATTCTATGTTTGTATGGATAGAAGCTAAGAAATCAGAAATTGGTTGTATAATTGCCCTTGCTAGCAAGACTGGGACAGCATTTCCAATTTGCTTATATGCTTTATCAAGAAGTGCATTTTCTGAAATAGGCTTACCGTTTTTTCCAATTGGTGAACCTAAACTGAAATCATACCAATCTGGGAATGTTTGTATTCTCTGAATTTCTTTTACAGAAAGACGTCTATTTTCTCCTTTAAATATCCATTTATTATGTCCTATTTTTTCCATTGGTTCACCTCCAGGATGTTGAGGTGCCTGACGTCCACTGGCTTGTATAGTGAAACTTTGTTCATCCCAATTTTTTTTTCTATTTCGACTCATGTAGATAGTACTATAAGAACCTTTAAAATATGGGCCAGGGTTATTTTCTAAATCACCGATAGCTTCTTTTAATGTAACCCAAGGCTTTCTTTCAGCAAAAAGGCTTATTTCGTTGGGGTTGCCATGAGTAGGTTGTGGAAGGGAGTAGGAATAGTTAAATTTTTTCACTATTTTTTCTTTGTGGACTCCAATTAAAAATACACGTTCTCGAGATTGAGGTACACCATAGTCCCTCGCATTGACTAGATGGGCAGTAACTTCATAACCAGCACTTGAAAAATCTTCAATAATTTGTTTAAGAACTTCACCTTTTCCAAGTGTCATCATTCCTTTGACATTTTCTGCTACAAAGAATTCTGGTTGTGTTTGTATCAGTGCGCGAATAAAATGTAAGTAAAGAAAATTACGTTCATCATCAATTAGCCTTGGTCCTGCTTCGCTAAAACCTGGACAGGGAAAGCCTCCAATCATTAGTTGATTATTAGGAAAGTGTGCTACTTTTCGTATGTCTTTTTGATGCTGAAGAATTTTATGATTAAAGTTTTTTTTGTAAGTTTTATTAGCTTCTACAAACATATCATTTGTATATACGGTATTAAAAATTGATTTTTTTCTTTCATTTTCATAGATTTCTTTTGAGCGAAACGCATCAAAAGCTTTATCATATCCGATTGAAGTAACCAGACCGGCTAATTCTGTACCTAAGTCTAATCCACCAGCACCTGAAAATAAACTTACAACATTAATTTTATTTTTAGGTTGGAAATTATTACATTCTTTAATTAATTCTTCATCCAACTCATCTTCAATGATTTTTGATGTTTCTTCTTTTATTTTGTTAAGTAACACTGACTGAATCTCATCTAGTGATAAGTCTTTTGCAGGTTTAAACTTACCACGAGAACGTTCAGTGGATTCGGATGTCTTGATATTACTTTCAAAATTTTGATGTGGTTCTATGCTTGTACTTAACATAATCTATGATTTTCTCGCACTCTCTATTAAATTCTGTAATAATCATTTTACCATATTTCTTTACATAAATCGAAACAATAGCTAATAAAGAATTTTTATTATATTTTGGTATGATTAGTATTTTCAGAAATTGATATTATCATATTTTTTTGTTTAGGATTATTATAGAAAAGAGAATAAATAAGTATTTAGAATCATTGTTTTTAACAATTAGACTTTAAACACTCTAATTTTAATAATTTCCACTGTGTTATGATTCTTTACGTGGAATTTTGATATTATAGTCTCTCTCTAATTCATCTAAAATATGATTGTGATTGATTTTAGTAGGTTCAACGGTAACAAACTCTCCGAGTTCAAATAGTTGTTTGGCACTAGAAATCGTCGTAAGCTCATCTAAACGCTTATATGGTTTAAATTTAGAATAAACATTCTTACCCCTATTTGATTTTTCTGTTATAGGGTTGATAGGTCTGTAGGCAACTTTAAATTCCTCAGTTACTTTATTTATGTTCTCAATACTAATTTCATCTAAACTTTGAATAAGTTCGGAAAGTGTATTAGCAGGAGTATCAGCAATATACATACAGTTAGCAACAGAATCACTTTCTCCGTATCCTTTTGCTACAGTTAGAATATCCTCAATGTTAAATATATCGGTAAAATTATCAAAAGTTTTTCCAGCTCTCTTACCGAAACAAATACTAACGCCTACAAAAGGTGCATTTGTACTTTCACTCCATTTATTAGCCCAACAAGTAGCAGCAGTAGTCATCCTTTGAAATGCTTTGCAGCCAAATTCATCTATAAACCTTTTATGCCCATACCAATTTCCAAAGTAGTCAGCATTTAATAACTTTGCAGAAATTTTTATTGGAGCCCCTTCTGATAAATGAATAATCACATCTGTTTTATTTTTACTGTCTTTGCTACCTATACCTTTTACATCTTGAATTATAGCTCCTGGTACAATACCTTCGTCAATCATCCATTTGGGTAATTGACTTGGCAAAGGTTGGTTAATATTCTGTTTTACAAATTCCACAATATTATTTTCAAATTCATCAGATCTTTTAGACATGGCATTACCTCCTAATTTATAAAATAATTATATCAAAAATCGTAAGCCTTTACAAAATGTGTTATAATCTTATTAAAAAATACACTTACTTAAAGGTGATTCATTGTTCGATAAATATATTTTTGATACTTACCATGAGTTAATCATAAAAACTGTTAGAGGATTCATTTTCAATAATAAAGATAATACTGATTTATCTACTTACATGGTGCCCGAACCTAATGGATATATTGAGTTTGATGATTTCGAACTATATAAGATTTACTATGAAGTAGTTGATAATTCTAAACTGAAACTTGAAATTATTGTGATTGCGGATGTTATTGTTCGTCAGTACATCAAAGGTGAAATGGAACTAGATACGAAATCGAAGTACGTTTCAGTCTATGTAGATATGGAGCTTGATTCAGGTATTAAAGTTTTTAATATTTACAATGCAGAGTTCAAATCTGACCAATATAAAAAAAATAAAAATTTGATGCTTAGTAGGGATTGGGTTCCGTACATCCCTAAGAAAGAATTTGATAACATTGCAGAATCATTTCTAAAAAAATATTATCCTGTAGCACTTAGGCAGCCAACTCCTATACCGGTAGAGTTAATTGTCGCTGAGATGGGACTTTCGATACATCGAGAGAAGTTAACATTTGACGATTCAGTTTTTGGTAAAATGGTTTTTAAGATACTAAAGTAGAGGTGATAGAAAATGACCAACTTGTCTCGAAGCATTTTAGCAAAGGAAGTATATTGGTAGATAAAGATGTTGTCTATAAGAGAAATGTTGGATCTTTCAATAATACTGTCATTCATGAGTGCGTGCATTGGGAATTACATAAAGTATTTCACGAAGTAAGAATGATACTTGATAATAGATACTCAGTATCTAGTAGTTGGACAGAGGAAAATCAGGCAGATTCTAGCATGTGGTCTCCACTTGATTGGATGGAGTGGCATGCTAATGGGATTGCTCCTCGAATCCTTATGCCAAAAGTTCAAACGAAAATTAAGATTAGAGAGTTATTTCAAACTTTAACCTTAGTAAATCCTGACATCAGTCGCTCTGAACTTGTACGTGAAGTGGTTGATGAACTTGCTGAATTCTTTAATGTATCCAAGCAGGCAGCAAAAATTCGAATGATTGACTTGGGCTTCAAAGAAGCAAACGGTGTTTACAATTACTTAGATGATAGGTATATGCACAATTTCGCTTTTGAGCTTGAAGCTTTTGATAATGGAAGTAGCTATACAATCACTTCGAATGATTTATGCTTTGAATATTGTTTTAATGAGTCATTCAGACAAATCATTGATGGAAATAAGTTTCTTTACATTGATAACCATCTTTGTTTAAAAGATAAAAAATATATATCCATGACAAAAGATGGACCAGTGATGACTGATTATGCTTATGAACATATGGATGAATGTTGTCTCCTTTTCAAGGTAAAGTCGAAGAAATATACTACCATATCTGACGAAGACTATTATGATTATGTATTGAATCGTGGGGTAACAAGAGAGAGCGAAATAAAAGCTGACTTTGTGGAGATTTTACAGAATCCGAGTTTAATGGATCAGTTACCACCTTTAGAAATGGTGAAACTTTCAAAAAATATTTCTGATTTATTAAAGGAATTACCTTTTGAATTCTCTGGGACATTACGTAGTCACAGAAAGAGGAAAAATGCTCTCAACCATTATTAGCGAATATTGTTGGTATTACGGAAAAAACTCTCAGAAGTTATGAAACCAAAGAAGATAATCTACCTAAGCTTGAGTTAGCATTGGCATTTTGTTTTGCTTTAAAACTTATGCCTCCTATAAGCGAAGATATGCTTGAAAAGGCGGGACACAAATTAACTAAAATTCACCAGCATCAAGTTTATAAACTGTTACTAACGACAAGTTATTACAAACCATTAGCTGAAATAAATACGATATTACAAGCAGCACAAATGAAGACACTATAGACTATCAAATTTTTGATGGTCTTTTTTTTTTAATCCAAAAAGCGGAAATTGAATTTCCGCTTTTTGCTCATTAATTGATTATTTCAAGGCTTTTTCTTATCAAGAACATTATAGCCAATAGGGTTTAGATACGGAAGTCTAGACTACCTGTTTTTTAGGGTTGCAAAGATCTATACTTATGTTGTAAAGATTAATCCTACATTTTATTGACTTCTTAAAGATACTTTGTAATGGGGAAATTATCCTACGTTATAGGCTTTAACTGTGTCTTTAAGAAATAGCAGTTCAGCTATAAAGCCAGCTGACCATGATTTAGCAAAGGAACTGCTGATGTGGTCAGAAACAAAATTTAATAGTTCTTTTGGCATGTCCAATTCCTTTGTGTACGAAGGAAAAGGAGACAACACATGTCAAATAATGAACAAAATCGAAACTCAAAATATACTCCAGATCGCTATCAAAGTGAAAAGTCTTATAATGGTGTAGAACCTACAGATACACAAGTATTAGCTCCTTTCGTTTTTAGAGATAAAACGATGCTAGTTAACGAGGATGTAAATCGAGATAATCTCAAAACATTTAATATCTATGGAAAGCGAATTCTTGTTGGATTTGTACCTGTTGAGCGAGAAGAGTTTGCGAATGTCCTTCGTGTCTTTAACATGGATACCAATGAATACTTGAGCCGTCATTCTAAAGGTAAGCATGATGATTTATCTTTAGATGAGATGTTACAGAATATGGATAATGATGAGAAATTTGGATACGATCCAACTGGAATCCCATCTCACGAGGAGAAACTGATGCTTATTGAAACACTTGAAGAATTGATTGATGTTGTTTATCAACGTAATGAAAAGTACGGTAAAATCCTCAAACTGATTTACCATGATTTCACGATAAGCAAACAGGAAATCATTGAAAAACTTGGTCTGAAAAAGACCCAAGGGTATGATGCAATCAAGAAAGCCCATGCACTCGCAAAGGAGGTATATAATGAACTAAATCAATAATTGAAAATCGCCATCTCAATTTCTGAGGTGGCGATTTTTTGCTAATCTTTCTGATAGAATAAGCATTCGTATCCGTCAGCACGAAGGTTAATATCAGACAACCAATCTGGTGCAATCCCCATTAATGACGCAACTTCATCGAGTTTTTGTTCCATTGGGCATTCTATAATAACTTCATCATGTACATGGCCTACAATTTTAAACTTTTTCAGTTGCTTCAAAGAGTAAGCAAGAATATCACGACTGATGGCTTGGACGATATTCTCCACAAATTTTGGGCCGTAACTTTCGAGTCGTTCCCAACGTTTGGCAGTTCCAGTTCCTTCGTAAGTGATGGACTCTCCACCGAACTGGTTCTCGCCAATTCTTGGCTTGATATACGCTAATTTACGACCAGAAGGAAGGGTGATGAACAATATGCCACTTTTGACTTCAAATTGAATATTTTGAGTAGATGTTGGAATTTGTTCCTTTACAGCAGTCTTTACAGCATTATCGACATCCCACCATAAGAGAACGATATTGGGATTTGCTTGTCGCCATGAGTTAACAAGTGGTTGGAGTTCGTCCTCTGATAGTCCCATATCAAGTGCACCCATGGCTTTGAGTGCACCAACTGCTCCACCATAGCCACAGGCCAACTCCGCAATCTTCCCTTTTTGACGTAGGTCTGCATTTTGACCATGTTTCTCAACTGGCACACCGAACATTTGTGACGCAGACATACAGTAGATATCCTTACCTTGTTCAAAGACCTTACTACGCCATCTCTCACCAGCTAAGTGGGAGAGTACACGAGCTTCGATAGCTGAAAAGTCGCAAACAATGAATTTCTTTCTTTCACTTGGAACGAAAGCAGTACGGATAAGTTGCGATAAGGTATCCTGAGTATCGTAGAGTAGCTCAGTAGCTTCTAAGTCACCTGTTCTGAAAAGTTCTCTAGCTTCCTCTAGGTCACGAAGGTGATTCTGTGGTAAGTTCTGAAGTTGCACCAAACGGCCAGCCCATCGACCAGTTCGGTTTGCTCCATAGAATTGAAACATCCCCCTTGCTCGACCGTCCTTACAAACACAGTTCATCATGGCTAGATATTTGGATACACTTGATTTGGCGGCTTGCTGCCGAAGTTTAAGAACTTGAGCAGTTGTTTCATCAACCGTTTTGAGTAATTCTTTCACAGCTTTTTTGTCTAGAGAATCCGTAGTTACCCCATGTTCACGTAGCCAGCCAATCATCTGCAGAACAGAGTTGGGATTTTCAAGACCTGTTAATGCTTTTAACTCTTCTTGAATTTTGGCTTTGCTCTCTCCGTCTATTTTTATAGCGGCTTTTACAAAGTTAACATCTATGCCAATACCATGGTCATTTATAATCTGATCTTGGAGGTACTCATCCCAAACAAAATTAGGTACTGGGAAGTTTTTCAGTCGTTCCTTGATGGCCAATTCGACCTCAACATCACGTCTGTTGTAATCGATAAAGGTAGACCATTTGTCAGGCGCGTGATGAGGGAGGTTACGTGTCCGCCCACCGTTAATTTTCGTCGGCTTACAAGGTAAGCAGAAGTAGCGAATGAGGTCAGCTCCCTCCCTCATCTTTGGTCTTTGAGTTTGAGAACTGTTCCAACTCCTTCAAGGGAGAGAGGAAGTCCTAAGTACGCTGACCAAATCATGCTACACCGCCATGAATTATGCGAGAGAAATCCATCTAATAATAATTCAGGATGATGTTTCTTGAGCCAGTTGGACAGACAAATTCGCTCAAATGAAGCGTTGAATGCCCATTTGATGACTCTATCGTCTACTAAAGCTTCAAGAATATCTTGTGGTAACTTCTCTTTATTAAAGTCGTAAACAGTCACTGGTCCATTATCGACAGAAACCGCAAACAAAAGGATTTCAAAACTGTTATCTTCCGCATAGCGATAGGTACCAGATTTTCGTAAGTCAATTTCACAATAGGTTTCGATGTCAATGCTGAGTTCTTTAATCGGCATAGGTTGTCCTTTCTGGAAAAGGTGACAGAAGTACTGCCACCTAAAGTTTTATTTATTTTTCCGACTGAGTGGCGTTTGGCTAAGTTTTTCTTTATTTTGCTTTGCCCTACGATCAATTTCATTTCGAATGTCATCTCTTATGGTCATATACCCGAAGTATAGTCCGATTAGCACCCAGAGGCCCATAATAGTACAAGTTAAAATAGTATACATCATCAATTTAATTCTCTCTTTCTAGTTCAAAAAGTCATCATCGTCTTCTGTCGCAAAATCATCCTCAGCACGAGTGCGTCCTCCGAGGGGTTCACCATCACGCAATTTTTGCAAGTTATTCAAACCGCAAGCAATACCTTTGTTGCCGTTAGAATTGAAAGCATAGAAGGTAATAGAAGCACGACCATAGATACCAGAGTACAATTCTGAAGTATCAATAATTTCTTGACGATTGCCATCAACCACACCAGGTTTATGCGGAGAGTTAGCATTTACGAAGTAAGCATTTTTGTACGCTTCATCATCAGGGCGTTCAAGATCACCGTCACGTAGAGGAGTTTTTAGAGTAGATAATGCAGGTACAGATTTGCCATTGCCTTTGAGTTTTGACTCACCTTCTTTGTAAGCTTGCTCAATGGCGGATTTGATTTTGTTAATGGTGACAGTATCCTCTTTTGGGATGATGAGTGAGGCACTGTACTTGGGAATGCTACCGTTAATTGACTTTGGCTCATTGGCATTTAAGTAGCTGAAGCGAGTGTTTGGTCCTGTAATTACTTTAGTTGTCATATAGTTAATCCTCTTTAAATTCATTTTTTGCTAGGTTCATCTCTTGACGGCTATCGCCAATAGGAACGAGTGTTGGTTTTCCACTTGGTTTTATGATAAGACCACCAAGTAGGTCATTAAAGGTTTTCTTACCAACGAGTTTGGTCATGGCAGTGATAGTGAGCAGTTTCTTCTCGTAAGGGTCAAAGCCAGCTTCAATCATAATCTGACTGACGGCTGACTCATCAGAGAATTTACGAACAGAGCGACCTTCAACCAGTTTATATCCTGGGATAGGATGTCCATCTGTTGCTTGATTTAATGCATAAGCTTTGATGTCGTTTGCCCATGAAATCAACAAATCTAGTTTAGGCAAAATCTCTGCAATGTCCTCGTTATCAAGGGTGGCTGGATTCGCAAACTCCATCTGGGCAAGAGCTAAATTATCCTCAGCACGTTTGCGACAGACATTCTTGAGTTTACAGAATTGGCAGTGTTTACCAGACTGCATTTCCCCTTCACCTTTGAATGCAAGTTCAGCTTTTGGAGCGAGCACGTTTTCAGCCCATTCAAGCAACTCAGTCTTTTCTATCTCAAAGGTAGAAATGTTATGTTTTCGTGGTTGAAAGATTGTCATGGTAACTTTATCGAAATCATAAAGTCCATCAAACATTTCAAGTGCTCCAAGTGCATAACACATCATTTGAGGGTTGTGGTCTGCATCAACTAGAACCCCAAGTCCGTGTTTATAGTCAATAACCTGAAGGAGTCCGTCTGCCACGATGATGCAATCCCCAGTCCCAAAGCCCTCAGGCACCCATTTGGAAAAGTCAAGTCGTTGTTCGACAAGAACTGTAGGGTCACGAGAGTAGCCTTTGGCTTTCTCAACTTGCTCGATGACATAGTTGCAATATTCTTCTGCACATTCCTGCATCTCATCGTTATAAAATACTAAATTCTCAGTTGGATCACGCGCATTCCTCCCTAAAGCATTCTCGACTAGATAAGCACACAACTCGTGAGCATCAGTACCTTCAAGGGCAAACTCAGAGGTTTCATCTGGTATATCTTCTGTTAACCGAACGGAAGGTGGGCAGTTCAACCAACGATGTGATGCAGAAGCAGATAGAATGGCGTGGTTAGTCATTACCAATCCCTCCAGCTTCTTCAAGGACTGCCGCAAAGTGTTTAGGGTCAAGAGCTGATAGAGAAGAAGCACCGTAAGCATTTAGAAGTGCACGAACCTCATTCTTAAATCCGTTTTTAGCTTTGGTCGCAAGGACTGCACGGACATCCTCCAATTGAATTTCCCTTCGTGGTTCAGATTTTGGTGATATTGGTTCAGGAACTGTTTCATCATCAGTAGATAGGAGTTTTTTGAACTCATCCACCAATCGAAGGTAGTACTTTGCGGTTTCTTCCATATCATGAATCAGTCTATTCAGTTCTTTCATTTTGCTCATTGATTTCTTCCTCCTTTATTTTACGAGCGAGTTGCTTTGAGATGACGCTGATGGCGGTGAGTGTATCGACCAGTTCATCATTGTGATTCACTGTTATTTCTTGAGTCATTTTGTGACCTCCTATCTTATTAGGTAGAGATGTGAACAGAAATTCCGGTTTTTATTAAAAATTTTTTGAATCGATGTTTTTCATCCCTTACACCTATATAGGTAATACTAGGATGTAATTTTCCGCTTTTTTATAAAATTTTTTTAATTTGGTAAACATGAAAATAATCTTCCTCTAACTATATAAAGGAAGATTATTTTTTTTGAAAAAAATTTTATTAAGGTGCGGAAAAATGAGCCATAGTTCTACCTAATAAGGTAGGAGGGAAAAATCTCCACACATCATTAATTACATTTGGAGGGTGCATAATGCAATTTACCTTATCTCATTCTGGACAGACTGGGGTTCAGACAACCACGGTTTATCCCAATCAAGTAATTATTACTGATGAAATATCGCTACAAACTGTTGTGCAATACGACCATGTGGCAGGGCTTTTTTTAAACAATACACGCTCAAATACCAATTTCATCCAGTCGGACGTTTTGGTCATGGATATTGATAATGACCATTCTGAAAATCCATATGAATGGATAACTGTAGAACGATTAAAAGAAATCTTTGCGGATTACAATTTTGCCTTGGTCACCAGTAGAAGTCATTTGAAGGCTAAAGGTGGCAAAGTACCTCGACCGAAGTTTCACATCTATTTTCAGATTGAAGAGGTAGCGGATAAAGACATCTATGTAGCAATGAAGGAAGAACTCTGTAATCAATACAAGTTTTTTGATGATAATGCTAAAGATGCGGCACGTTTCTTCTTTGGAAATCCGCAAGCAGAGGTAGTTTGGCATGATTCATGGCTAACTATTGATGAAGATTTGTTTCAAGCTGTGTCTATTGATGACGATGAAGATTTCGATGCAGATTTCTATACGCCACCAAATGGTCCAATCCAGCAAGGCAGTCGTAATTCTACCATGTCAGTCTTTGCATCAAAAATTCTAAAACGTTTAGGAGTAACGCAAGAATCAAGAGATGGCTTTGATGAACAGGCTCAGAAATGTGTACCGCCACTTGATAAAACAGAGTTAGATACCATCTGGGGAAGTGCAGTCAGATTCTACAATAGAACTATAAAAACATCCAAAGGCTACGTGGCTCCAGATGCTTTCAATAGAGAAACATTAAAACCAGATGATTACTCAGATGTAGGCGAGGCTGGTGTGCTTGCTAGAGAATATGCTAATAAGCTGGCCTACACCAATGCAACTGACTATCTTTACTATGACGGAACTCACTGGCGTGAGAATAAGCAGTTGGCACTAGGTGCAGTTGTACACTTTACAGATGAACAACTTGCTGAAGCGAATGCACTCTTGGAATCTGCAGATAAGCAACTTCAGTCTTCAGGTATTGATGAATTGACCATTAAGGCTGGAGGAAAGCGTCTAGAAAATGCAGTCGAAACTCCACTTCAATTGAAATATTTAAAAGCCTATCTTGCAGCTAAAGAGTTCCATAAATTTGTCATGAAACATCGTGACTATAAGAATTTGATGGCTGTCTATAATACAGCTAAACCAATGCTTTCAGTAGAATTGTCAGAATTAGATAGTGATGACTTATTACTCAATACCCCAGAGGCTACCTATGATTTACGAAAGGGAATAAATGGGCAACAAGAACACAATCCTGAAGATTACATAACAAAAATAACCGCAGTCTCCCCTAGTGATCAGGGAATGGGATTATGGCAGGAAACGTTAGCTACCTTTTTCTGTAATGACCAAGAATTGATTGATTATGTTCAAGAAATCATTGGAATGGCAGCCATCGGTAAGGTCTATCAGGAACACATGATTATTGCCTATGGAGGCGGAGCGAACGGCAAGTCTACTTTTTGGAATACCATCGCTCGTGTGCTAGGGAGCTATTCGGGTAAATTATCTGCGGATGCTTTAACTATGTCTAACAAGCGAAATGTCAGTCCTGAGCTGGCTGAGCTTAAAGGGAAACGTTTGGTTATTGCTTCTGAGATACCGAGGGGATGCGACTCAATACAGCCGTTGTTAAGCAGATTACCTCTACAGATGAAATCCAAGCAGAGAAAAAAAGTACAAGGATCCCTTCCACTTTGTGCCATCACATACGCTAGTTCTTTACACCAATCATTTGCCTAAAGTGGGAGCGAACGATGATGGAACTTGGCGACGTTTGGTTGTTATTCCCTTTAATGCCAAAATAACTGGTCGCTCTGACATCAAAAACTTTGCGGACCATTTGTATGACAATGCAGCACCAGCCATCATGTCTTGGATTATAGAAGGTGCAGAAAAAGCCATCAAAGCGAACTTCAAAACAAATGTACCAGCTGCCGTATCAGCTTCCGTCAAAGCTTACCGAGAAGCAAATGATTGGTTAGGACACTTCCTTAGTGACTGTTGTCAAGTTTGCGACCAGTTGTCAGAAAAATCAGGAGAACTATACAGTCAGTATCGTGCCTATTGCGCCAAAAACATGGAGTATACACGCAGTACGACCGATTTTTATTCTGCTCTTGATCAGGCAGGTTTTAAACGAAAACGGACTAGTAAAGGTAATCTCATTCTTGGTTTGAAATTGGTAGAGGATGGTTATGATTTCTTAGATTAATGACTAGCATTTTTAGTCAACAGATCTCCACAATAGAGGTATTTGATTATTTTAGGTGTGTAAGTCGTTGACTGAAAGGTTGGAACTTATTTTGAATGAGGTTTCATATAGATGATTAAAACGACCAGCATGAGTGACATTTTTTGATTTTGTGTAGGTCTATTATGGTCTTTTCTAAAACTATCCTATAAGCAAAAATTACTATAAAAAAGCCTATAAGAGGAGTTTTGGAAATGACTGCACTAGACCTACACACTTCAATTTGAAGAAAGGATTTAGAACGATGAGAGAAAAGTACGTTGAGCAAGCCTTGGTGAAGTCTGTGAAAGCTAGAGGAGGCATTTGTCCTAAATGGGTATCTCCATCATTTTCTGGTGTGCCAGATCGTTTGGTGTTTTTACCCAAGGGCAAGTTTGGCTTGGTGGAAGTAAAGGCTCCCGACCAGAAGCCAAGGAAGTTACAAGTGTCAAGACATAAACTGTTCGAGCGGTTAGGCTTTAAGGTTTATGTCATTGACCGCATTGAGATGATTGGAGAAGTGTTAGATGGAATTGACATTACATAACTATCAGGTAGTCGCTAAGGACTTCATCATAGGTCACCCTCATGCAGCAGTCATCCTAGACATGGGGATGGGAAAGACAGCAACAACCTTGTCTGCAGTGAGTGAATTGATGTTTGACCGATTTGAAGTCACAAAGGTTTTGGTTATTGCTCCACTTCGAGTCGCAAATACTGTCTGGAGTGATGAGATTGAGCAATGGGCTGAGTTACGTCACCTACGTTATTCGAAAATTGTCGGTACTCCCAATCAACGAAAAGTAGCCCTTCAGAAAGATGCGGATATCTATATCGTAAACCGTGAAAACCTACCTTGGTTGGTGGAACAATGCAGTCCGTATTTCAAGTGGGATATGGTAGTAATTGATGAATTGAGTTCTTTCAAGTCATGGCAGTCCAAGCGTTTCAAAGCCTTCATGGCTATGCGACCTTACATGAAACGTATCGTTGGGTTGACTGGAACACCCAGTTCAAACGGACTAATGGACTTGTTCGCAGAGTTTAAAGTCATTGACGGAGGAGAACGTCTTGGTCGCTTCATCGGTGAGTTTCGTAGTCGCTACTTTGAAGAAGGTCGTCGCAATGGAAACATTGTCTATGAATACATCCCCATGGATTATGCGGAGTGTCAAATTCAAGACAAGATTAGTGATATTACCATTTCCATGAAAGCATTAGACTATCTGGAGATGCCTGAACTGATTTCAACCAAGAAACTGGTTCGTATGACAGATAAAGAAAAAGAGAAATACAGCCAGTTCAAGAAGGAGTATGTATTATCCGAGTTGGATGGATTAGAAGTAACTGCTGCCAATGCTGCAAGCCTTACGAACAAGTTAGTTCAGTTATCTAATGGTGCTGTATATTCTGATGATCATACGGTTGTGCCACTTCATGAACAGAAACTAGATGCCCTTGAAGATATCCTTGAATTCGCAAATGGAGAACCTATCTTAGTTGCCTATTGGTTCAAACATGACTTGGCTCGGATTATTGGTCGTTTGGAAAAACTCAAGGTAACGAGTCGGGTGTTGAAAACAGAAGAAGATATTCGTGAATGGAATAAGGGCAATGTACCAGTTGGCTTAATTCATCCAGCTGGAGCAGGTCATGGGTTGAACCTCCAAAAAGGTGGTCACCACTTGGTCTGGTTTGGATTAACGTGGTCTTTGGAATTATACCAACAAACCAATGCACGACTTTGGCGTCAAGGCCAGGAGGCTGAGACAGTTGTTATTCAACACATTGTGACTGAAGGAACGATTGATGAGGAAATCCTCAAGGCACTAGAAAACAAAGATGCACAACAAGAACGGCTGATTGAAGCTGTTAAAGCACAAGTAGGAGGAACAGATGGATAAGGTGGAATATATAGCTAAAAACTATCGTGACATGAAAATGAAGTTACATTTAGTTCAGGAGAAATTGCTCAACTATCGACCTATCTCAGAGAATAGTGTGATTCAGTCACTGGTATTTGAGAAGTCAGAGCATGAAAAGGTCAAGAAAAGTAAAAACCATGGTCGTAGTGAGCTGATTTCTCTTAGTTTTAGAGAAAAACAAGAACAAGAAAATCAAGAGTACCTCAGTAGTTTGCTTAATACCTACTACTGCTTAAAAATGGATCTTTACTACTTTGAGTTCGTTATGGAGCTAATACCTGAGGATTTGAAGCCATTATCCAAGGATTTAATTTACTTAGGCAAGAGTTGGACTGAACTAGAAGAGATTTATGAAATCAGTCATTCAACACTTGCTTATCGTAGGCGTAAGATTCTAAAAACAATTACGCAAGTGTTATCGTTGGACTTCAAAAAGTCTTGAACTTAAGGTGGAAGATTATCACATCCCTATCTAGTGATGGTTGAGTGCACTAAATTGGTACTAAATTAGCACTAAATTTGTACTGGTTTTAGTACTGATTTTCAACCTAGACATGTGATATACTTAAGATGTCAAAAAAAGATAAAAATCTCCCTCAAATGACTGGATATTCTTTGGCTGATAGGGTAATATAAACCTAGAAAAACCAAAGGAGAATAACCATGTGGACTGACGGACGGATTGATTATCAGGGACAAAAAGTGGATTACATTGCCAAGGTTAGTCCCCAACCTTCAGAAGTTGGAATTGACCTTGGATGTATTTTCAAATTAGATATTGAAGTAGCTGAAGAAACAATCGTTTCTTACGACAGAGGATGGGAACTCTATCCTGAAACAGAAGAACGTGAAGCCATTCTTGAGGCGGTTTTGATGGTTTTAACTGTTTAAAATATCTTTAAATTTATGCAGAAATGACTGGATATATCTCCTTTTTAGAGTTAATATGTACACAACAAAAGAAGAGGAGAACAATACCATGACAAAGCGTCAACAAGAAAAACTCAATGCCCTTTTAACAGAAATTGCAAAAGAAGAACTTTTTGTAGAAACCTTGGAAAAACGTTGGAGCGACAATCTAGACTTCTACGATGTTTCGGTATGGGGTATCAAAAGAGCATTGGAGAGAGCCTACGAAGCAGGCCAAAAATCAGTAAAATAAAGTAAAGCCTAGCCTCATAAAGGTTGGGCTTTTTGCGTGGAGGAATTATGATTATTTCTAGTGAACAAGTTTCAGTTGGACACCCAGATAAAATCTGTGATCAGATTTCAGATGCCATTTTGACGGAGTGTCTCAAGTTTGACAAATCAAGTCGAGTGGCAGTTGAGACCTTAATCAAAGATACCCAGGTTATAGTAGCTGGTGAAATTTCGACAAGACATTACTTTAATCTCGAGAACATTGTTCGTCGGGTTGTCGAGCCACTTGGTATGAAGAATGTTCGGGTAACTAACCTACTTGGACTCCAAAGTTCTGATATTGCCCAAGGTGTTGATAATGGTGGTGCTGGTGACCAAGGAATGATGTTTGGTTATGCGACTGATGAAACACCTGAGTACCTCCCACTGCCTTATGTTCTAGCAACTCGAGTTCTTGAGAAACTGATGTCGCTTGGTCACCCCTTACTTGGAAAGGATGCCAAAGCTCAGGTTTCCTACGACTATGAGAAGAATCGGATTGATACCTTTTTAGTTTCCATCCAACATACTGAAATGGCCGACCTTGCCAAAGTGAAACGAATTGTGACCGAAGCTATGATGTCAGTAGCACTTCGTTACCGTCAGAATCTAGATTTCAAAGTTCTAGTCAATCCAACTGGTCGTTTCGTACTTGGTGGTTCATTGGCGGATGCAGGAGTTACTGGTCGAAAAATTGTGGCAGATACATATGGTGGTTTCGCACATCATGGCGGAGGTGCTTTCTCTGGAAAAGACCCAAGCAAGGTGGACAGATCCGGTGCCTACATGGCACGAAAGATTGCTAAGGATATTGTTCGAGAAGGGTATGCGAAACGATGTGAAGTACAATTAGCCTACGCAATTGGAGTTGCAGAACCTGTGTCGGTGCATGTAGAAACCTTTGGAACCAGTCGCTACACCGAAAAACAACTGGAAGGAATGCTTCGTGAGCGTTATGATTTAACACCACGAGGTATCATTAAGGAACTTGATCTCTTGAATGTAGATTACACCAAGACAACTTGCTTGGGCATTTCACGAAAGACTATCTTCCTTGGGAGAAATAGTGATATAATTGAGAGAGAAAAGGAGTGTTCATATGCCCAATCCTCAAGTATCTTCTATAACCGTATCACTATTTAGTTTCATGTTACCGATGATTTCAATTGACATTAACGTAGAAGAAAAATTGGTAAGTATCCAAAAATTTCCTGAGAAAGAAGCAGAGATAATAACAATCTCCAATCTCCGATTATTTTTCTTCTTAAATCAATTAAAACGTGTGAAACTGTCTGAATGGAAGGAATATTATTCAAATGAGATGGAGATTTTAGATGGTACTCAGTGGAATGTATCATTTGTCATGAATGGAAGAACTTACAATTGCTCGGGCGATAATAATTTTCCAAGAGAATGGACGTTGTTTTGTAGGGCAATAAATAGATTAGTAAAGTACAATTACTTAGAATAATTGTACTTTTTCTTTGGAGGGAAAATGCCAAGAAGACCAAGCACACCTTGTAAACAAAATGGTTGTCCTAACCTAGTACCTTATGGTCACAAGTATTGTGACAACCATAAAGCAAACTACCAACTGGATACCAAGTCAACCAAAGCCAAAGGATACAATGCCCAGTGGAACAAAGCACGACTTCGTTACTTAAAAGTTCATCCACTCTGTGTTCAATGCAAAGTCAAAGGTCGACTGACCAAGGCAACAGTCGTTGACCATATCACACCCCATCGAGGAGACCAAGAACTCTTTTGGAATCGAACCAACTGGCAAGCACTTTGTAAGTCTTGTCATGATAGGAAGACTCAAACGGATGATCGGTATTTTGAATACTCTTATTGAGTTTGGTATAATAAAATAAAAAATATTAAGGAGTTTGATATGGTTAAAATAGTATTGAAGGATTCTCAAGGTTATGATGTTAAAGACTTAACAGAAAGTCTTCGGACCATCAGGACATTTCCAGTAGGATTTACTGGAAATGTCAATGGGGAAGGCTGCATTGATATTAGCATTGTAAAAACTTCAAATACATATACGTTTAAATTTGAAGTACCAGATGGCTTTAAAAGAAAAGGTCTTATGTCATACTATTTTTGTAAATGTTTGATAGTCTTGTTGGGTGAAGAACAGCCATTTGAAATAAGACTTAAACTGACAGGAGATGCTTTACAGCTTTATAAAGGCGGAAAAAATATATATGAAACCTATTTGAATTTAAAAAGTTTTAGCACCCCTACCTATGAATTTGATGACAACGAAAAGGAATGTACTGTAAAATTTTATGATAGTTTTTCAGATCACATCAATGAATTGAAGAAAATGGAAGAAAAAGCATATCAGAAAATTTTAGCAGGTAGATGGGGGTAGGGGGATGAAATCTCTAAACCCTTGGGAGACTAAGACCGACGCCCCCTCAAACGTGCAATTTCGCAAAATTCGCAAGCGGGTACATTAAAATCGCTCAATTATTACGTTCATTCCCACCGTTATCACGTTTCTAATGTGGGGATGTAGCGTTCCCAAGTATGTCATTTTGGTAATAAAATAGTGAAAAAGGCTAGAAACAATGTAGAAAATAGTTGTTTTTAGTCCTTTTTTGATGGAAAGGAAAACAAATGGACGAAAGTCAACGCAAACAAATCTGGAAAATGCGAGCAGAAGGTCTTGGCTATGGCTTAATCGGCAGGCTACAGGTCTATCTAGAGATTCAGTTAAGAAATACTGTAAACGAAATCCAGCATTGCTTGGTCATGGAGCAGCGACAAAGCAAATGGCAAAAGCCGACCAGAATGACGGAATACGTTGCCCTCAGTGTTATCAAACACTTAAAACTCACAAAATAGGTAGACCAAAGAAGTTCTGTTCGGATAAATGTCGTAAAGTTTGGTGGGTCACTCATTCTGACGAACACGACAAATCAAAAACTGCATATGAAGATTTGACTTGTCAACAATGTGGCAGGTCATTTTTATCTTATGCCAATCCAAATAGAAAATTTTGTAGCCATTCGTGTTACATTCAATCACGCTTTTATAAAGGAGAAACCAATGACAAGTCAACCAACAATGGAAATTAGAGAAATTCGATTGACTGAATTACACCCAGCCTCTTACAATCCTCGAAAAAAACTCGAAAAGGGTGACAAGGAGTATGAAAAGATTAAGCAAAGCCTACTCAAGTTTGGTTACGTTGACCCCATCATTGTCAATAAAGACTTGACGGTAATTGGTGGTCATCAACGATTAACTGTATTGAAGGACTTAGACTATGAAACCGCCAAATGTGTCATTGTCGATTTACCCAAGGAAGATGAAAAGGCACTGAACATTGCCCTTAACAAAATCACCGGTCAATGGGATGACCAGCTTTTGGCGGATTTGCTTTTAGATTTACAGGAGTCGGATTTCAATCTCGACCTGACAGGTTTTGAACCACCAGAAATTGACGACATCCTTTCAAATGTCCATGATAAAGACCTATCAGATGATGACTTTGATGTTGAAGAGGAATTGAAGAAACCCACCTTTTCAAAACGAGGGGACATTTGGCAACTTGGTAAGCATCGAGTGATTTGTGGAGACTCTACGAAAGTCGAAACATATGAGCAACTGTTAGGTGATAAAAAGGCAAATTTGGTTGTGACAGACCCTCCCTATAATGTTGATGTAGAAGAAACAGCAGGAAAGATTCTCAATGATAATATGCCAGATAGTGAATTTTACCAGTTTCTTTTTGATATGTTCACTCAGGTAGAAAAACATATAGAATCTGATGCCTCTATCTATGTATTCCATGCGGATACAGAAGGATTGAACTTCCGTAAGGCATTTAAGGATGCTGGTTTTTATCTCAGTGGATGTTGCATTTGGAAGAAGACCTCATTAGTGCTTGGACGTAGTCCCTACCAGTGGCAACATGAACCATGTCTCTTTGGCTGGAAACAAAAGGGAAAACATCAATGGTTTAGTGACCGTAAACAGACGACCATTTGGGAATATGACCGCCCTAAATCCAGTAAAGACCACCCAACGATGAAACCAATTCCTCTGATGGCCTATCCTATTCAAAATTCATCGATGCGAGGAACGCTTGTCCTAGATCCATTCCTTGGTTCTGGTTCGACCCTAATGGCCGCAGACCAAACTGGAAGGGTTTGTTACGGCATTGAGTTGGATGAGAAGTTTGTGGATGTCATTGTCAAACGTTATATAGAGTCAACAGGAAATGACAACGTGACGGTATTGCGTGATGGCCAGACTTTGACCTTTGATGAAGCCTATTCAATGATGGAGGAGACGGTATGACCTTAACTTTTCTTGATTTCTTTGCAGGAGTGGGTGGTTTTCGTCGTGGTTTGGAATTAGCTGGTTTCAAATGTATCGGTTACTGTGAAAAAGATAAATTTGCAAGAAAATCTTATGAAGCAATGTACGACACGAAAGGAGAATGGTTTCATGACGACATCACAAGCATTGACCCAACACAACTTCCAAAAGCAGATCTCTGGTGTGCGGGAAGCCCTTGTCAAAATGTGTCTATCGCAGGAAAGCGAGCAGGCCTATACGGTGAGCGAAGTGGACTCTTTTTTACATTTGTTGACATCATCCAAAGCCAAGAGGAAGAAGATAAACCCGAGTGGATACTCCTTGAAAATGTTAAGGGACTTTTATCAAGTGGCGGGGGACGAGATTATCTCGACTATCTCTCTATCCTGGATGAAGCAGGGTACGACCTTGAGTGGCAAGTGTTCAATTCAAAAGACTACGGAGTTCCCCAAAATCGAGAACGCATCTACACTCTCGGACATCTTAGAAGTAGAGGTCGACGAAAAGTACTACCTATCAGCGGAGAAAGCGGTAGCCATCTTAAGCAACTTGTAGGTGGTATGCAAAGCTATCGTGTCTACGACCCTAGTGGAATTGCCACAACCCTTGTTGGTGCGGGTGGGGGACTAGGGGCTAAGACAGGTCTTTATCTGATTGACCAATCACTAACTGAACCAAAGTTAACTGAAGAAGCAAGATGTATAACTGCTCGTTATACTGCTGGTGCGACAAAGCGAACAGCAATGAACTCTGGAGTGCTTGAGGTCCAACCAATTTTGACACAAGGTATCAAGGTTAGGAACGGAACAAAGCAAGGTTATCAATTGGCGGAGGTTGGTGACTCGGTTGATCTTTCTTATCCAAGTTCATTAACGAGAAGGGCAAGAGTAGGGAGAGGAATAGCTCACAACCTTTCATGTAGCTGCCAGATGGGCGCAGTAGTTTGGAATGGTCGTGTTGTCAAAATTAGAAAACTTACTCCAAAAGAGTGTTTTAGACTTCAAGGTTTCAGTGATGACTTATTTGAAAAGGCAAAAGCTGTAAATTCAGATGCACAACTTTATAAACAAGCAGGAAACGGAGTCACAATACCTGTTGTGTATGCTATTGGTTGTGCCATATTATCTTCAAAGATATCATCAGAAATAACTGGATAAAAATGAACTTTAGAGTTAATATGTACTAAACAAAAGAGAAGAGGTTGTATTATGGATGACTTAAAAGTCAAGACTTTGAAATCATTGTATCCCAATGGAACTCGAGTCAAATTACTCGAAATGGAGGATCCATTTGCACCACCTATAGGTACTCTCGGTACGGTAATTGGTGTTGATGATATTAGTTCAATTTTAGTAAGTTGGGATAATGGACAAAGTTTAAATGTACTTTACGGAATTGATAAAATAATGAAATTGGGATAGTTATGTGGGAAATGATAACTAGAGAATTCAATGGTCGGCACTATCATATTGAGTTTCTTAGGGAATACAGTACTTATGATCGACATATTGATGGAGCTTGGATAGCAATCCTAAAAATTAAACGAAATAAAGAAATAGTTTTTCATTATGAATATGGTAAAATCACTGACCGAATGGATGATTTTGATAAAATTATCTATCAAGAAATAGTGGATACATACAACAAATTATAATTTGGAACTCGATGTGAGTTCTTTTTATTTTAGGAGGTGAATTAGTGGCAATTAGAGGACGTAAACCGAAACCTACAAATTTAAAAGTTCTAGAAGGTAATCCTGGTAAACGGCCTCTCCCAACGAATGAAGTAAAACCTCAAAAGAAGGCTCCACGTTGCCCCCAGTGGCTTGAAGAAGATGCTAAGAGGGAATGGAAGCGGATGGGAAAAATATTGGAACAAATGGGATTACTGACGGAAATGGACATGACTGCATTTGCAGGTTATTGTCAAGCTTACGCACGTTGGAAAGAAGCAGAGGAGTTTTTAACAAAACACGGTTCTATCTTAAAGACACCAAATGGGTATTTACAGCAAGTTCCACAAGTTTCAATTAGTCAAACTAATTTAAAAATCATGCTGAAGTTTTGTGAACAATTTGGTCTAACCCCATCCGCTAGGAATCGTTTAGCTACTATGGATTCAGAGGTTGGTAACGGTGACGAAATGGAAGATTTGTTGGGAGGTTTACTATGACTTTTCATTATGAACCAACTCCTTTTATGCTAGCTTCATCACATTATGATAAAAGTAAGGCTGATAGAGCAGTGACTTTTATTCAAAACCTTTGTCATACTAAAGGAAAATGGGCAGGTCAGAAGTTTATACTTTTACCTTGGCAGGAACAGATAGTACGAGATTTATTTGGGATTGTTAAAGAAGATGGGAATCGTCAATTTCTAACTGCCTATATTGAAATTCCAAAAAAGAATGGGAAGAGTGAACTAGCAGCAGCAATCGCTCTTTATCTCCTTTATGCAGATAATGAAGCTAGTGCAGAAGTTTATGGTGCTGCATGCGACCGAAATCAAGCCTCTATTGTATTCGATGTAGCAAAACAAATGGTACTAATGAGTCGACCTTTAGAAAAACGTTCAAAAATAATGGGAGCTACGAAACGAATTGTTAACTACTCTAATGCAGGTTTCTATCAAGTTTTATCCGCTGAGACTGGTACAAAACATGGTCTCAATGTTTCAGGACTCGTGTTTGACGAAATTCATGCACAACCCAATCGCCACCTCTATGATGTCTTAACTAAAGGTTCAGGAGATGCACGAGAACAACCCTTATTTTTCATCATTACTACTGCAGGAACAGATAAGAATTCAATTTGTTACGAGTTACACACAAAAGCACTTGATATTTTAAACGGTAGAAAGAAAGATATATCTTTTTATCCTGTCGTTTATGGTTTATCTGATGAAGAGGACTGGAATGATGAAAGTAACTGGTTAAAAGCTAATCCGTCATTAGGTCATACCATTGGCTTAGACCGTGTCAGAGAAGCATATAAACAAGCACTTGATAATCCTGCTGAAGAAAATGTATTCAAGCAACTACGGCTAAATATATGGACAAATTCTACAGTTGCTTGGATTCCAGAACATGTATACAACAAAGGGGATGCCCCAATCAATTTTGAAAGTTTGAAAGGTCGTGAGTGTTATGCAGGACTAGACTTGTCAAGTACATCCGATATCACAGCCTTTGTTTTAGTTTTTCCACCTAGGAATGAACTAGAAAATTACATCATTCTACCCTATTTCTGGTTACCAAAAGATACTCTTGAACTTCGTTGTCGTAGGGATCATGTTTTGTATGATGTATGGGAACGGCAAGGTTATCTAAAGACGACAGAGGGTAATGTTGTTCATTATGGCTTTATAGAGAAGTTCATTGAGGAATTATCAACGCTATACAATATAAAAGAAATCGCCTATGATAGATGGAATGCCACACAAATGGTGCAGAATTTAGAAGATATGGGACTGACGATGATTCCTTTTGGTCAGGGGTACAAGGATATGAGTCCACCGTCAAAGGAATTATTCAAACTAATGATGGAAGGTCGTATCCAACATGGAGGACAACCAGTTCTAAAATGGATGTCGCAAAACGTAGTCATGAGACAAGACCCAGCAGGAAATATCAAGCCAGATAAGGAGAAATCAGTTGAAAAAATTGATGGAATTGTTGCTCTTATAATGGGGATTGATAGATGTATTCGACACCAAAACAATGATAGTAGTATCTATGATGAGCGAGGAATATTGAGCTTTTAGTTGAATTTCAAATCTAAAGATGATATAATGTATTTACAAATTATCTTTACAAAGAGGTGTTAATCATGGCAAGTACTCAACCTGTTAATTTTAGAGCAGATTCGACTTTTTACCAACAAACGAAAGAAATCTTAGCTGACGAAAAGTTAACCCTGTCAGATATTTTTAATGCTGCACTTCGTAAAATTGCGACAGGTGCGGTTGACCCTAAAGAGTTCGTATTTAGTGATTCACAAGAGACCCAATATCAGGTTGCTTTTTGAAGACTTAAAAAAAGAGATCTTGTTGGGTCATCAAGAAATTGAGCAAGGTAAACTAACCTCTTTAGCAGATGTAAGAAAGGAATTTGGACTTGGTTAATCATAAGCGTTACCATGTTTCTCTTACGGATCAAGCTAAGAAAGACTTGAGAGAAATACATGATTATATTGTACTGAATTTTTACAGCCAACAATCTGCCGATAGTAAACTAGACCTTATTTTAACGGCACTAGAAACTTTAGAAACCTTTCCAGAAGCATGCCCTTTGGTGTCGAGTCGAGGTTATGGTGAATTAACAGATGACGGTAAACGTTACCGATATATGCCAATTGAAAATTACTTAGCTTTTTATTATATCGATAAATATGAGGTTTATGTCTCAAGAATTTTAAATTCCAAGCAGAATTGGGCTAAGTTATTCAATAAGTAAATTCAATTATAATTCGTAGAGCATCTCACAAATGAGGTGCTTTTATTGTACTCAAAAATGGAGGATTAGATGGGATTTTTTTAGATTTTATTGGAAGAAAAAAAGATCACGAGATAAACCGCATAATAGCTATGAGGGACAGGACTTTTCATATCTGTTTGGACGAACTTCTAGTGGCGAAAAATGTAGATGAATTTAAAGCAATGCAGACTACAGCTGTTTATGCTTGTGTGAGAATATTAGCTGAAGCTGTCGCTTCTCTACCCATTCACATATACGAAAGAACGTCTAATGGGAGAAAGAAAAAATTTGAACATCCTCTACATTTCTTACTTCATGATGAACCAAATCCAGAGATGTCTTCTTTTGTCTTTCGAGAAACTTTGATGACTCATCTTTTGATATGGGGAAATGCATATATTCAAATCATAAGGGATAAGAGCGGTCAGGTTATCAGTTTGTATCCCTTATTACCAGATAAAATGTCAGTACACCGTGATGAAAATGGGAAACTTTACTACAAATATCAACGTCAGACCGAAGAAAATCCAAATTTCAAGGATAAAGGCAGTGTTATTTTAAAACAAGAAGATGTCCTTCACATTCCCGGACTTGGTTTTGATGGATTGATTGGCTATTCTCCCATCGCTTTAGCAAAGAACGCAATTGGAATGACCTTGGCTACAGAGAATTACGGAGCATCATTCTTTAAAAATGGTGCAAATCCTGGTGGTGTATTGGAACATCCAGGGATTTTGAAGGATCCAAAAAGAGTACGTGATTCTTGGAATGCGGTTTATAACGGTGTCACAAATGCACATAAAGTTGCAGTTCTAGAAGAAGGGATGAAGTACACTCAAATAGGCATTCCGCCAGAAGAAGCGCAATTCTTACAGACTCGGAAGTTTCAAATCAATGAGATTGCACGTTTGTATAGGATACCACCACATATGATTGGTGATTTAGAAAAATCTTCATTTTCAAATATCGAGCAACAATCACTAGAATTTGTCAAATACACATTAGACCCTTGGGTAGTTCGTTTAGAACAGGCCTTCAAGAGGTCTCTTTTTTTACCTGAAGAAAAGAAGAAGTACTTTGTTAAGTTCAACGTAGATGGTTTATTGCGTGGAGATTATCAAAGTCGTATGAGTGGGTATGCTATTGCAAGACAGAATGGCTGGCTATCTACAAATGATATTCGAGAACTTGAAGATTTAAATCTTTTAACAGATGAAGAAGGAGGAAACCTTTATTTGATTAACGGAAATATGACTAAATTAAAAGATGCTGGTGGTTTTATGACAAAACAGGTAATTGAACAACCTCAAGAAAAACCAAAGGAGGAAGAAGATGCGTAAATTTTGGAGTTTTTCAGACGAAGGGAATATTCGCACTCTTCGTATTGAAGGACAGATTGCTGATGAAACATGGTTTGGAGATGAAGTTACTCCACAACTCTTTAAATGATTTAAATGCAGGAAAAGGTGATATCACCCTCTGGATTAATAGTCCAGGGGGTGATGTTTTTGCTGCAGCACAAATCTATAACATGCTGATGGATTACAAGGGAAATGTGCATGTCATAATTGATGGTCTTGCCGCTAGTGCTGCCAGTGTTATTGCCATGGCTGGAACAACAGTATCCATGAGTCCTGTTGCAATGATGATGATTCACAATCCATGGACAATTGCACAAGGTGAAGCTAAGGATATGGAAAAGGTCATTGAAATGTTGGGGGAAATCAAAGAGTCTATTATGAATGCCTATGAGTTAAGAACAGGATTATCTAGGGCAAAAATCTCACATTTAATGGATTCTGAATCATGGTTTAATGCGAGAAAAGCAGTTGAACTTGGCTTTGCGGACAAGATTTTATTCGGTAAAGATGAACATAAAGAAGAGCTAGAACTAAGCAGTTATTCATTTAGTAGAGCCACTGCGGATCATAACCTTGTTGTTAAACTTCAAGCCAAAATAGATAGCTACAAACCTTTATCAACGACTCCTCTCAATCAGTTAAGAAAACGATTAGATTTATTGAAATAATGAAAGGAAAACTAACCTATGTCTAAATTACTTGAATTAAAAGAAAAACGAAATCAAGCTTGGGAACAAGCAAAAACTTTCCTAGACTCAGTGCGAACTGAAGATGGTTTAGTCTCAGAAGAAGATTCTCAACGCTATGATGAAATGGAAAGTAAAATCAATCGCTATAATCAAGAAATCGCTCGCTTAGAACGACAAGAAAAGATTGATTTAGAACTTGCTCAACCAACTTCTCAGGCTTTGACAAGACAGCCTACCACTGTCTTAAAAGATAGTGAGGTAGAAGATGAGAAGAAGGGAACTAAGTCTGATGTCTATTCCAAAACCTTTTGGACGAATGTCCGTAAGCGTAACTTCTTTGATGTTAAGGATGTTCTTCGTGTTGGAGAAGATACAGAGGGTGGTCATTTAGTACCTGATGAGTATGAGAAAAAACTAGTTCAAGGTCTTCAAGAAGAGAATTTCTTCCGAAGTCTAGCAACCGTCATTAAACATCAAGTGGAGAGCGGAAGATTCCAGTTGTTACAGGGCATGGAACTGCGTCATGGATGGATGAAAATGGACTTTATCCTGAAACTGATGAGACATTTGGTCAAGTAACACTTGATTCACATAAGATTGGAACAGCTATTCGAATCTCAGAAGAATTGTTAAATGACTCAGTATTTGATTTAGAATCCTATATGACTAGTGAGTTTGCACGTCGTATTGGTACAGAAGAAGAGAAATCATTCCTTATTGGAGATGGCTCAAAGAAACCAACAGGAATCTTTACGCAAGCAAATGTTACAGGTCCTACAACAACGACTAAAGACATTACGTTTGATGACATGATTGAATTGTATCATTCTCTTCCTGCTCCGTATCGTAAAAATGCAGTATGGATTCTTCATGATACAACTGTCAAAGCAATCCGTAAACTGAAAGACAATAACGGAAATTATATTTGGCAACCGTCTACACAAGCTGGACAACCAGATTTAATTCTTAACCGTCCATACTATACATCTACCTTTGCACCTCTACCTGAACAGGGGAATAAAGCCATTGCATTTGGAGATTTCTCATATTACTGGATTGCAGACCGCCAAGGACGTACTTTTAAACGTCTCAATGAACTTTATGCTAATAATGGTCAAATTGGTTTTCTTGCATCTCAACGTGTTGATGGGAAATTAGTATTACCAGAAGCAGTAAAAATTTTAACTGTGAAAGCAAAATAATCATGATAAGTCTAGAAGAAGCAAAGCTTTACCTTAAGGTAGAAAACAAGGATGAAGATGACTTGATTATGCAATTGATTGAAACAAGTAAAAAGCTCTGTGAAGAAACATTAAGGCAAAATACTTATAGTGAGGTTCTAAGAATGGCAATCCTGTATGGGGTTGCCTATCTTTATGAACACCGTGAAACAGCTAATTATAAAGAATTAAAACAAACGTTATATCACCTACTATTAGCTGATAGGAAGGATATCTTTTGATGAAATTGCTCCATTACGTGATCGTCTTACATTTGAAGTGCGTAAAATTGTGGTTGATGAAATTGGAAATGAATCTTCTGTTTGGAACACGGTATTCCAAAGATGGTGTTCTAGTCGCCCATTGACCTTGACAGAAAATGAGGGGAGTGTGTCTAAACTTCTTTATAACAAAATTCAATTTACACTAAGGTACGACAAAGCGGTACTAAATCTAAGTTCATTAAAAACTAGGATAAAGTACAGAGACGCCTACTTTACGGTAGATTCAATTGATGGTGATAGCGTTCCTAGGCAATTGATTTATATTGTAGCAACTAAGGAGAATGACTATGAACAGGATAGGAATGGATGAGTTGGAAAAAGTAATTGATCAAGAGTTGAGTGATTACATTAAAGAGACGACATCTGCAATGCGAGAGGTAGTAGAAGAAGTAACAGACAGTGCTGTAGATACCTTAAAACTCTTATCTCCACGAAAAACTGGTAAGTATGCACGAGGTTGGAAAAGCAAGTCCACAAGTGACAGTCCTACAGGCTTAACAAAGACTATTCACAACCGAACACCAGGATTAACTCATCTCCTAGAAAATGGTCACGCTAAACAAAATGGTGGTCGAGTAGAAGGGCAAAAACATATTGAAATCGTTGAAAAAACTGCTGTTAAGTCACTTGAAGATAAGCTGAAACAAAAATTGTGAGGATTTAATGACATTAAAAGATTTCTATAACATTTTAACAAAAACAAAGTTGCCAGTAGCTTATCATCATTTTGAAGAAGGAAGAAGTCCAGTTCCGCCATTTATTGTATATCTTGTTAAGGACTCTGAAAATACTGGAGCTGATAATTGGAGCTATCATAAGACTCTTAATCTTCAAGTGGAACTATATACCTTAAAGAAGGACTTAGGAATCGAAACTAAGATGGATGACTTATTTGATAGTCATTCAATTTTTTTTGACAAAGTAGAGACTTATATCTCAACTGAAAAAATCTATCAAATTACATATTACATTTCATTAAACGGAGGATAGTTATGACTGAAAAAAATAAAGTTACATTCGGACTACAAGATGTCCATTGGGCAGAAGTTACAACTGAAGCTTCAAATGGCGCATTGACTTATGGGACGGTTGAACGATTACGAGGTGCAGCAGAACTAACCTTGGAACCGACTGGTGACAAAGGTTCTTACAAGGCAGATAATATCAACTTTTATACTTCAGAATCAAATGATGGTTATGAGGGAACATTGAAGCTCGCCTTATTAACTCAAGAATTTTTAACTCGTGTATTGGGGGAAAAATTGGATCCAACCACGAAAACAATTTCTGAAATCGCAAATGCTGAAAAGAAGAATTTCGCTCTGATGTTTCGTTTTGAAGGAGATAAGAAAGAAACACTTCATGTTTTGTATTACTGTTACGCATCACGTCCGTCAATGGGATCAAAAACAAAATCTGGTTCAGATATTAATGAGGTTGAGTTAAACTTTACTGCAAGCCCCCGTCCACTTGATAAGGTGGTACGTCGCAAAACGACAGAAGAAACAAGTGATGAGATTCGTCAGAATTGGTTCAAGGAAGTCTTTGAACCTCGTGAATAAAGGAGTTACAGATGAGAGATAGTATTACAATTTCAGGAAAGACCTATGAATTGGCTACTAATGCCTATACACCGATTGCCTATAAAGAACAGTTTGGTAAAGATTATTTTCAAGACTTGTTTTCAATGGTGAGTACGCAGTCAATTCTTGATAAGATTGAGCACCTAAATGAGGAAGAAACTCGAAACTGGTGACATTGATATATCCATCCTGACCAATTTTGATATGACTTTTTTTCACAGAATTTTTTGGGTGTTTGCGAAATCTGCTAATCCAAGAATTAAACCATTCAAAGAATTCTTTATGGAGATGGAGGAGTTTCCAGTTCAAGAAGTAGCAACTATCTTAATGAACATGCTTAACCAAGGGATGAATACAAGAAAAAAGCAGATCAAACAGAAACAGCAAGTGAAGAAATCTTTACGGTAGAAAGCTATTTATTTTGTTGTAAGGAAACTGGTTTATCCATAGACGACTTAAAACATATTTCAATTGGGATGGCTCTTGATTATCAAACTGACTATGTAAACTTGCGAACAAATGAAACAAGCAACACAAGAAAAGCAAATCAAAGTGATTTTGATAATTTTTAATAGAAAGGAGATGTGAACATGGCTGGAAATATAAAAGGTATCACAATAGAAATTGGTGGTGACACCCAACCCTTGCAAAATGCCTTAAAAGGGGTAAATAAACAAGCAGCTGAATCAACTAAAGAATTGAAACAAATTGATAAGGCTCTTAAGTTTGATACAGGAAATGTCACACTCCTTACTCAAAAACAAGAAGTGCTTGCTAAACAAGTTGAAACCACTAAAGAAAAATTAGCTACCTTAAGGCAGGCACAAGCCCAAGTTGAAGCTCAATTTAAGTCAGGTAATATCGGGGCGGAACAATATCGAGCCTTTCAAAGGGAAGTAGAAACTACTCAGACAGTACTGAAAAGTTATGAAAGCAAACTAGAGGGTGTCAATCAAGCCTTATCGGAAAATGGAAATCGAATAGGTACTACTAAAAGTCAATGGGATAGCTTGAAACAAGAACAAGCTCGTCTAGCTTCTGAGAGTGAAAAGTTAACGAGTCAATTTAAATTACAAGAAAGTGAACTTTCTTCAAGTGCTAGTGAATCTGAAAAGCTAGCTTTAGCTCAAAGAAAAGTAAATGAAAGTTCCTCTTTACTAGAAAAACAGATTCAGAATTTAGAGAAACAGCTAGAACTAACAAAATCTCAGTATGGCGAAAACTCGATTGAAGCCAATAAACTGGAACAGACTCTAAATGATACCAAAAACAGTATATAATCATCTTCAAAATGAGATGGAAGAGATGGGCACTAGTTCAACAAGTGCGAAGGATAATATATCAGAAATCAATCATCTCTTAAAGGCAGATATCCTAATGGAATTCAGTGATCGTTTAGCAGAATTATCACAAAAATTGATTGATTTTGGGAAACAGTCGCTTGAAGCTTTTAACGAAGTTGATGAAGGGATGGATATCATTGTCACCAAAACTGGTGCTTCTGGCCAAGCTTTAGAAGAGATGACAACTATCGCAAAGAACCTTGCTACAGAAATTCCTACAGACTTTAATACTGCTGGAAGTGCAGTTGGTGAGTTGAACACACAATTTGGTTTAACCGGTGATAGTTTAAAATCAGCTTCAAGTTATCTCATCCAGTTTGCATCTATAAATGGGAGTGATGTTACTTCATCGGCTATTTCAGCTAAGAAAGCTATAGAAGCATACGGCTTACAGGCAACGGATTTGTCTAGTGTTCTTGATACTGTCACCTTTACCAGTCAAGCTACTGGTGTGGGTGTTCAAGATCTGATGGATAAGGTTGTTTCTGGAGCACCACAAATTAAGGCATTAGGACTTTCATTTGATGAGGGTGTGGCTTTAATGGGGAAATTTGAAAAGGCTGGTGTGGATTCATCAGCCTCTTTATCATCCTTATCAAAAGCATCTGTGAAGTATGCGGCATCAGGAAAGACTTTGCAGCAAGGTTTATCTGAAACCATCGAAAAAATTAAAAATTCAACTAGCGAAACTGAAAAGTTAACTCTCGCTTCAGATATATTTGGAACTAAGGGTGCTCCACGAATGGTGGATGCCATTAATCGTGGTGCTTTATCTTTTGATGACTTAGCTGAAACAGCAAAGAAAGCATCAGGAACAGTCGGCTCAACTTATGAAGCGACACTAGATCCAATTGATAAATTTACAACTGCTCAAAATGAAGCGAAGTTAGCATTAGCTGAAGTTGGAGATGCTATTGCTGTCACTTTTGCACCGATACTAGAGATTTTAGCTGATTTGTTACGTTCAGTTGCAGAGTGGTTCTCTAGTTTATCAACGCCAGTAAAACAATTTATCATTATTGTAGGTAGCCTCATTACCGGATTAGGATTATTACTCCCTATATTTTTAGCACTTCAGGCAGCTGCCTTAGCAATGGGTGTCACAATTGGTGGCTTAATAGCAAGTGTAGCGCCTATTATAGCTATAGTCTTAGGAATTATAGCTGTTCTTGCTTTGTTAATGGTTGGAATAAAAGAACTTTGGGAACATAACGAGGGGTTTAGAACAGCAGTAATGGATATTTGGAATGCTATATATTCTTTTATATCTACTATCATTCAAGAAATATCAGACTTTATTTTAAGCATCTGGGGGACACTGACTTCGTGGTGGACTGAGAATCAAGAGTTAATTCTTGAAGCCGCAACCACAGTTTGGAATGCAATCTCAACAGTTATAACTACCGTTATGTCTATTCTAGAACCCTATATTCAGGCAGCATGGGAAAATATAAAACTGATTATCAGCACAGCTTGGGAAATCATCAAACAAGTAGTTGAAACGGCAATCAATCTTGTCTTAGGCATTATTAAAGCAGTAATGCAAATTATTACAGGAGATTGGTCTGGTGCATGGGAAACAATAAAGGCAGTTTTTTCAATAGTATGGGAATCCATCAAGTCAATTGTAAGCTTAGTTCTAAGTGCTATTAGTCAACTTATATCAAATACCTGGAATGGGATTAAGAACACAATTAGTAATCTCTTATCAGCTATTAGTAATGTTGTCAGTACAATTTGGAATAGTATCAGTTCAACTATTTCAGGTATTTTAAATGGAATCTCAAGTACAGTGTCCAATGTTTGGAATGGAGTAAAAAATACGATTTCAAATGCAATTAACACTGCCAAAAATGCAGTTTCAACTGCTATAACTGCTATCAAAAATCTCTTTAATTTCAGATTTCAGTGGTCACACATTCCTTTACCTCATTTTAGTGTGTCAGGATCTGCAAACCCTATGGATTGGTTAAAGGGACAAATTCCTAGAATCGGAATTGAGTGGTATGCAAAAGGGGGAATTTTAACAAAACCAACTGCCTTCGGAACAATAGGGAATTCCCTAATGGTAGGAGGAGAAGCAGGAAACGAAGCGGTACTCCCTTTAAATGAATCTACTCTTGGGGCAATCGGAAGAGGTATTGCAAGAACGATGGATTTAAGAATGCCAGACATCAACATTTCGATTACTGGGAATATTATCCGAGAACAGGCAGATATTGAAAAAATAGCAAATGAAGTAGCAAGTCGAATCGCAGAAGAATTAGCACGTCAAAAACAATTGAGAGGAGCCACTATATGATTAAAAGAAACGAGTTAGTCATAGACGGAATTGGAACTTCTAGTTTTCCTTTTAAGGTGATTGTCCACGAATCGCCTTCTGTTATCTTAGCGGAGAGTAAGACGAGTTTATTAGAACATAAAGGAATGAGTGGCGCTCTTTCGCAAACAAATCGGCACCGAGATTTGTTTGAAAAATCATATACGATATACATTGTTAAGCCCTCAGAAGAACAACTTCATCAATTTATGGGTCTATTTATCAAGGAGCAGTTTTGGCTTGAGAGTGAACGGATGAAAACCACACGTCTTTGGTGTTACCGAGTAAAATGTACTGAGGTAAAACAAGAGAGAGATGGTGTGTATGCGATGAAAGCTACCTTTATTTGTCATCCTACAAAGTTTTTTAAATCAATGGATAGACAAACTTTGACATCAAACGGTGTACTTAGAGTTCAAGGGACGTCTCTAGCGTTCCCCAAAATAACGATAATGGGGAATTCGGCAACTGAGACTCAGTTTACGATTGGAGATCAGGTTATTAAAATTGAAAAACTTACAGAACCTCTTGTGATGGTAAACGAACCAAATAGTCCAAGTTTTTCTAACAGTTAGCAAAAAAGTACATCAAATGGTCTGGTGATTTTATCACTATTGATCCAAGCGCTAAAAAAAGAAGTAGGCGTTGCTCTTGGTAGAGGTATTACTTCTTTAAGCTTTGAAACAAATTGGGGTGGGCTTAAATGCTATTTTTGTTGAACAAAGATATTAGAACTGCAAAGTGGAATGGATTACCTCTTCATGAAACTAGCTCTGCTATTGTAAAAAGAAACCCTGAACGGTGATTTTCACCTTTATCTATTCGCTATCCAATTACCGATTCTGGTATCTATAAACAAATAAAAGAGGATATGCTTATCAAGGCTCCTGTACCTGTCTTAGGATTCCAGCTATTTCGTATTAAAAAACCAATTGAAAACGATGATAGTTTGGATATAACCGCCTACCATATTTCAGATGATATTATGCAACGGTCTATCGAACCAATTAGTGTTGCTAATCTTACTTGTAGTATGGCCTTATCCCAAATGGTACAAAATACTAAGACTAATCTTGGTGATTTTTCATTTACCAGTGATGTTACAGATCGCCGTACTTTCAATACAGATGAGGTAAAAACACTTTATGCTGTCTTAATGGATGGTGCTCATTCTATTATAGGAACTTGGGAAGGGGAGTTGATTCGTGACAATTTGGCTCTGACAATCAAGAAGAATAGAGGTGAAAATAGGGGTGTTGTCATAACAACACATAAGAATCTAAAGTCTTACAAGAGAACAAAATCAACTCAATCAATCATTACTCGTATTCATGCAAAATCAACATTTAAACCAGATGGTAAAGATAAAGACCAGACAATTAAAATTACTGTCGATAGTCCTCTAATCACTTTCTATCCATATATCAATGAAAAAGAGTACGAAAATAATACTCTTAAAAGCATTGAGGAGTTAAGGAAGTGGGCTGAGGCTAAGTTTAAGAATGAAGGAATTGATAAGTTATCGGATGCTATTACGATTGAAGCCTATGAACTAGATGGTCAGGTTGTACATTTAGGGGATACTGTATATATCAAGAGTTTGAAACATGAGATTGATATTCCAAAAAAGGCAGTCGCTTATGAATTTGACGCACTGACACAAGAATATATCTCGATTACTTTTGATGATAAACCAATGGTAGGTAGTTCAACTTCGAATAGTGGAATTTCCACTGTCGCAAATGCAATTTTAGACTCTAGTTTCACATTACAAGAAGTCGCAATTGAAAAAGCTTTGAGAAATGCGAACACAGCCTTTGATGCCGAATTCACTAAACAAAAAGAATCAATCCTTGATGATATTGAAAAAGTCAAAGCTAGTGCAGAAGTTTACGCAGATGGTATTCGTCAAGAGATTGAAGGCAAGATTGCTGATGTTGATTCTAAAGTTCAATCTAATGAATCACTTAATGAAAATAGATACAACGATGTGTTGGTTAAAGCAAATAGTAGTAGAGATTTAGCTAATCATGCCTTAGAGGTCAGTAAAGAAGTTAAAGAAACTACTAATACAGTACTAACAGATACCTTAAATTATAAAAAAGAAGCTATTGCTGAAGCAAACCGTTTAGTTGAACTCAGCAAGAATAGCTTATTGAATCAAATTACGACAGTAGAATCTTCAATTGATAAGCTTACGGGTGTTATTACTAACAAGGTTTCAAAGACCGACTTTGATGCTATTAAAAATACCGTGGAGCAACAACGAACGGAAATATCACAGACCAAGGATGAAATAAATCTAAAAGCTGAAAAGACCTATGTAGAAAATATTAAACAAACAGCTAACGAAGCACTCCAAAGAATATCAGAGAACGCATTAGCAATATCTAAAAACTAAAAGCTGATTTACAAGTTGCTGCAGATGCTATAAAGACTAAAGTATCACAATCAGATTTTAATCAAACGACAAATCGACTTGCTAGTACTGAAACAACAATTAAAATTCAAGCAGGTGAAATAGCCAAACGATTGACTAGTAGTCAGGTAGAAACTGTAATCAATTTAAAAGGATTTCAAACTAAATCGGATGTTGATAAAAATATTTTAGATAGAGGTTATGTGACGAACTCTAGCGTGCAAAAACTTTAGTTAGAGAAACATCTAACAGTTTTCACTCGGACTATTAGTGAAACTAAAGCTTTAATACCAACTAATGTTTCTCATCGAAACTTAGCATCTGGTTCCAGTGATAGTTGGACTTCATACAAAGAAATAAACTCGAAACTCAATTGGATTCAAACATTAGGAAAAATTCCTTATGGTGATTCGACTGGCATTTATTCAGGGACAAAAATCAATCTATTTGTTTATATTTCTGTCGATAATGTTGTATTAGATTCAACTGTTACTCCTAGAATTATCTTACAAGGTCCAGGCTATAAAAAATCAGATAATAGTGCTGTATGGAGTGTTCATTCTAATCCCTTTCATACCTCTTGGTCTACTACATTAAAAACTGGTACAAACTACCATCTTATTAAGATTTCTCGAATGGTAACAGATGAGATGTTCAATAATTTTAAAAACTTTGAATTACAATTTCGTATTGATGGAGCAAGTTCAGGTAAGTTTCATTGGAGAGCTTTAATGATTACTACTGGAGATATCTTCCCAAATTATTGGACTAAACCTATCGAAGATTTAACAACTGTAACGGCTTTTAACGAAGTAAAAGATACTCTAGGTAGTCATACAAGAACTATTAGTGAACAGGGCAAAACAATTAGTCAGGTTGTACAAACATCCGAAGGACTGATTACAAGAGTCAGTGATTTGATTGATAACCAAAACTTAGTATACGATCCAACCAATTTTAGTAAATATAAAGAACGTGAACCGAATTCGAATTTAGTTATGACTGGAACTAATGAATACAAGTTGCTAAGAATTGCACAAAGTGGCAGGACAACAAATGGTTGGCGTGGTTTCCAAATGCCTCTTCATAGTCAAAAATTTGTTGCTGGTGAGAAACTTTCTTATAGAGTCAATTTATGGATAGATGTACTACCTGATGGAAAAGTTGGTTTTGAAATCAAATCAGGTAACTCAATAGGAGGTTTTACCATCAGTCCGACTAGAACAGGGGCAGCTCAAATTTTTACAGGAACTTTTACGATAAATAAAACCGTGACAAAAACAGATGATTTTGGTCTTCATGTTTGGCTAGAAAAGAACGGCACTGTGGCAGTTGGACAAATCTCAATTGTCCGAGGTAGTCAACCACCTAAAAACTTTGTAGATAGTACATCCTTTCAACAAATCGCAACAGAAAGTCTTGTTCAACAACATCAAGGTTCCTATTCGATTCAAAATTTAACTAATGCTGGCTCTTTAATTTCAGGTATTAATTTAGGTGCAAATGGAATCAATAGAATCATTGGCAAAGCAACTCATATCACTGGGGATACTTTAATTGATAGAGCAGTCATTAAATCAGGAATGATTGATAAATTAAAGACATCAAACTTTGAATCTGGTTCTGTAACTACTATGGTATTAGCATCAAATTCAGTAACTGCAGATAAGATGGTCGTGGATCAAGCCTTCTTCAATAAGTTAGTTGCAAATGAAGCTTATTTACGACAGCTGTTTGCTAAGAATGCTTTTATCAATAGTGTACAAAGTGTTAGGATTGATGCTAGTCAAATAAAGTCAGGCTTACTAAGTGGTGACAGAATTCAGGGTGGCACAATAACTGGAACCACAATTTCTGGTGGATTATTAACTGGAGAAACAAAAATTAAGTTAGGTGCTTACGGTTCATTTGACGCTATCAACGGTGGATTACAGATTAATGTTCCTCGTCAGTTTAATTCTAAAGATGGTTTAGGTGTACAATTTATAGGTTCTTATGGCCGAGGGGACAATGTTCCTTACGGCTTATTTATTTACAAAGATTCAGATTTTACTACTGGAAACACTGCAAGTGATAGTGATGATTTTCTATTGACGGTCGAAGGATACATTAAGGCAAAAGGAATTGGCTGGTTAAAGTACGGCAAAAGTAGCATTAATGGCTCAACTACAGGAACTATTAGTTATTGGAATTCTAATAATGTATCTCTAGACTTTGGTGGATCAGGAAATGATATTTACTACTCATATAACGGAAAGGCTTATAGCTTATGGCAAATTGTTAACCAACATTTTTTTCTGATAAAAAAACTTAAAAAGAGAATATGAAAGCTTATCTAACTATAAAGCACTCGATTTTATCAAAAGATTTCAATTTAAAGAGTATGACTGGAAGAAAAATAGGGAATCGTATTCAAAAAGGCTCATACCAAAAATTGGACTCATCGCTCAAGATGTTCAACAAATTGACTCGTCACTTGTGTATGAAAATGGTGGTTTTCTGAATCTTGATAATACAAGATTAACGAATATCGCTTTAAAAGGAATTCAAGAGTTAATACTTGATATTCGAAAATTAAATAAACGATTGGAGATGTTAGAAGATGAACACAGATTTAATCCATCAATTAGCAATGGAGTCGTTGACTAAGAAACTAGCACAAACCGAAGGTCAAGCAGCACAAAATGAGGCTCTTTATTTGGTTGTTGCAAAGCGAATTGCAGTTAATGAAAGATGTATTAGAATACGACTCAGACCTAAAAAGACTTATTTGAGGAAGTAAAAAAACTAAAAAGAGAAAGGAGAAAGTTAATGGCATTAGAAATTACTAAAAACAACACGTTTGGTTGGAAATTTGAAGATTGGTGATGAAGTAGTTAAGCAGTATACTGTTGATGTTGATGAACATGGTGTTTCTACAGTATCTGAGTTTCTCTATCATTCAGAGCTCTATGCGGAGCATCGTCTCGAAATGAGAAACCAAGAAAAATTGTTCCGAGATAAACGATATGAATTAGAAGATGCTGTTTTAGCTGAAATTGAGTCAAATAAAAAAGAACTATAGGGAGTATTAAAAATGGATATTGAATTGTTTAATTTTTTAAGAAAGCTCATCGAAACAGAAGATGGGCTTATTTTGTATGCGTTAGCGTTAATTGTCATCATGGAAATTGTAGACTTTGCATCAGGCACATTTGCTGCAATTGTAAATCCTGATGTTGAGTATAAGAGTAGAATTGGAATCAATGGATTAATTCGAAAAGTCTTAGGGATTTTTATGTTACTGTTATTGATTCCGATGTCTGTTTTGTTGCCTGAAAAAACTGGATTTATGTTTCTGTATTCGATTTATATCGGATACCTAGTTTTTACTTTCCAATCACTAATTGAGAACTATCAAAAAGTAAAAGGGAATATTTTGCTTTTTAAACCAATTTTAAAAGCTTTTGAACATCTAACTGAAGAAAAGTCTAACGATGATAAGGAGGATAATCATGGAAATTGATAAAAGTAGATTACGAACAAATCTTCCTCAAATTGGGGAACAACCCTATCGACAGGTTCATGCTCACTCAACAGGAAATCCTAACTCTACGGCACAAAATGAAGCGGATTACCATATGCGTCGTCCAGTTGAGTCAGGATTCTTCTCTCATGTGGTAGGGAATGGTCGTATCATGCAAACATGGTTAGTCGACCGAGGTGCCTATGATGTTGGTGGCGGATGGAATGTTGAAGGTTACGCTCAAGTTGAACTGATAGAAAGTCATGAATCTAAAGAAGAATTCATGAGAGATTATCGACTTTATGTCAAGCTATTACGTGAGTTAGCTGACGAGGCTGGAATTCCTAAAACTCTAGATTCTAGTAGTCTTGCTGGGATTAAAACTCATCAATTTTGTACTTACAACCAACCAAATAATGGAAGTGACCATGTAGATCCCTATCCATACCTTGCAAAATGGGGCATTAGTAGAGAACAGTTTAAGAAAGATATTGAATCTGGTCTAACTGAAGGAAACTGGAAACGAAATGAAGTTGGCTGGTGGTGGGAAGAATCAGATGGCTCTTATCCAAAATCTCAATGGAAAAATATCAAAGGAGAATGGTTCTACTTTGATAATAGAGGCTACTGTTTCATCAATAAATGGTTCAATGATGGTAAAGATTGGTTTTATTTTGATAAGCGCGGTGCCATGGTTACTGGTTGGATGCATATCGATCATAGGTGGTATTACTTTAAGTCGGATGGTCGAATGGCTAAAGGTTGGGTAAAATATCGTGAAACTTGGTATTACTTAGATGAAAAAGATGGAGATATGAAATCTAAGCAATTTATTAAATCAGGAAATGGCTGGTATTATCTCAAGGCCGATGGTTCGCTATCAGTAAAACCAGAATTTACGATTGAACCTGATGGTTTGATTACTACTAATTAAGAGTTTGCAAATGCTACTATTAAAATAGATCTTTAAAAAAATAAACCACCGAAGTTGGTGGCTCATGTGGTATAATATCTATTGTAGAAAAGTGAAGACGGTGGCTCCTTGTACCGAAAGAGAGGTGATGCCTATGGGCAATTCATCAAAAATCTGACGGAAAGGAGGGAGCGTGTTTTGAGCTCATTTGAAGTCGTTCAGACCATCTTTGGCTTTTGGTACTTTTTACCATTGCTTTGATTGGTTTGTGCTATAAAAATCTTCAAAGGACGATGACAAAAAAATAACCCGTCCCCACTTTTGACCGAGTTGTTGGACGAGTTATAGTCTGATAATAGAGAGTCACCGTCTTTTTTTAACGGTTCTACATGGAGCTGAGTTGGCAGCTCAGCTCCTTTTTTTCTACGTTTATTATAACATATTGCGATTAAATTTCAAATAAAAAAATCTAAGCCTGGTGAAAGTACATCAGGCTTTTTTTCTTTTTGATTTTTTTCTTAAAAACCGGAAAAAAATCTATCTTGAAAGTACCTATTTAAGGTAAGAGGGATATAAAGACATTTTGATTAAAGAACAGGGTTGCTGATTACTTGACTAATATAGCGTTTAGAGGGATATATAGTGTGTAAAAACTTCTTCTAGGAGGAAAAATGAATATAAGAAAAATTGAAGCAAAGAATAACAAAAGAAAAAAGAGAATTTGTGCATATGTTCGAGTTTCTACAACCAACGGAAGTCAACTTGATTCGCTAGAGAATCAAAAAGTCTATTTTGAAAAGTTGTATGCTGAACGTGATGATGTTGAGTTTTTGGGTGTTTTTTGTGACAAAGGGATTTCGGGTTCAAAGTATGATAGACCTGATTTTCAAACTATGTTAGATGCTTGTAGAAAAGGGCAAATTGATGTTATCCATACTAAGTCAATATCAAGGTTTGCAAGAGATCTCATAAATGTTCTTGAAATAAGTCGAGAATTAAAAACTCTTGGTATTGATATCTTTTTTGAAGAGCAGAATATCCACACTTTATCAAATGAAGGTGAAGTTATCTTGACTGTGTTAGCAAGTTTGGCTGAGGAAGAGTTACAAAGCATGAGCGGAAACCAACGATGGAGTTTTTGTAGAAAGTTTCAGAAGGGAGAATTACTCATTAATGCTAAACGGTTTTTAGGGTATGATTTAAACGAAAAAGGTGAACTTGTTATAAACAAAGCAGAAGCGCAAATAGTAAGAACTATCTTTTATAGTTATTTAGAAGGAATGGGTACACATAGGATTGCTAAAAAACTTAATGAGGGCAAGATTCCAACTGTAACAGGAAAGAAATGGTATGACAGCACAATTCGTAATATATTAAAAAACGAAAAATACAAAGGCTCTTTACTACTTCAAAAATACTTTCATGACGGTGTAAACGGTCCAAAGAAATTAAATCAAGGACAGGTTGAACAATACTATATCGAAGATAATCATGAAGGAATTGTATCTAAGGAAATATGGGAGAAGGTTCAGGTAAAAATGAAAAGCCGTTCTCGGATCCAAGGTACAAATAAAACCTATAAATTTTCCAGAATGTTAAAATGCCAATATTGTGGTTCAACATTAAAAAGACAGGTATCTTATAAGAAAAAGATTGTTTGGTGTTGTTCCAAATATATCAAAGAAGGAAAAAATTCATGTAAAGGTATGAGAGTCCCTGAAAGGGATATTGAAGATTGGAAACTAAGTTCACCAGTAATTGTGTTAGAAAGGATAGAAGATGGAGAAAAACATTACGGTTATACCGGCCAAGAAACTTCAGCAAACGGTCATATCTCAAACTCGGAAAAAGATCAGAGTAGCCGCTTATTGTCGAGTGTCTACAGACCAAGACGAACAGCTATCAAGTTATGAGAATCAGGTTAATTATTACCGTGAATACATCTTAAAACATGAAGATTATGAGTTAGTAGACATCTATGCAGATGAAGGAATCTCCGCAACTAATACAAAAAAACGTGATGCTTTCAACCGACTAATACAAGATTGTAGAGATGGTAAGGTGGATAGAATTTTAGTTAAATCTATTAGTAGATTTGCCAGAAATACATTGGACTGCATTAAATATGTAAGAGAACTGAAAGAGCTAGGTATTGGAGTAACGTTTGAAAAAGAGAATATTGATAGCCTAGATTCAAAAGGAGAAGTACTACTTACCATTCTATCATCACTCGCACAGGATGAATCAAGATCCATTTCAGAAAACTCAACTTGGGGAATTCGTAAGAAATTTGAGCGTGGTGTAGTTCAGGTAAATACTACAAACTTTATGGGATATGACAAAGATGAAAAAGGAAATCTTATTATAAACCATGAACAAGCTAATGTCGTAAGGTATATATTTGATAGATTTCTAGAAGGTTACAGTCCAGAATTTATTTCCAAAGAGTTAAGAGAACTGGAAATACCAGGTTGCACAGGTAAAGCAAAGTGGTGTCCAAGTGCTATATGGAAAATGCTTCAAAATGAAAAATATAAGGGTGATGCTTTGCTTCAGAAAACCTATACTGTTGATTTCCTGACGAAGAAACGAATAGATAATGATGGACAAGTTAATCAATACTATATCGAGAACAATCATGAACCAATCTTAGATAGAGAGAAGTGGGAGATTGTACAGTTAGAAATAGCAAGAAGAAAGAAATTTAGAGAACAACATAAGCTCCAATTTTATATCATACAGAAGGAGAACAATCCCTTTACAACAAAAGTATTTTGCGCCGAATGTGGTTCAGCATTTGGTAGAAAAAATTGGACTACAAGTCGAGGTAAACGTAAGGTATGGCAGTGTAATAATCGATATAGGATTAAAGGCCAGATTGGATGTTTAAACAATCATATCGATGAAGAAATGCTTGAGAAAGCCTTTATGAAAGCAGTTGGACTGTTGCAAGAGCATAGATCTGATATGGTAGCTAAGTGGCAAAAGCTAGAGCAAGGAGCAAATCTTCTCCATAAGCACTATGCAAAGCAGATGTATCAGATACTAGATTTAGATAAATTTAATGGAGTTATCATGAATCAAGTTCTCGACCACATCAGTATTTCAGAAGCTGGACAAATTGTAGTAACTTTCCTTGAAGGAACTGAGGTAGATTTATAAGAGACTGTGACTGGGAAGTTGCAGTCTTTTTAGGGGGTTAATGGTATAATGAAATTATAAATGTGGATATTGTTTAAATTCTCTGGAGGACACATAATGTTGAATTTAGTAAAAGGTCACCGAGTTAGCTTGGTAGAAAACCTGTTTGAATCATTTACAAAGTTAACTGAACATCATTTGATGGCGAATGTACACGCAGAAAAAATATTAGAGGTTTTTCAACACTTTATTGCGATTCATGACGAGCCCTTGTTTTTTATTTTGGAATTGCCTGTCAGTATTGATAGAGAAAAAGTAATAGCAAAGAATATTATCAAGGAATCCCATAAGGATGTTTATTATATTGATGGCTGTTCAAGAGAGGAATGCCTAGCACTGTTGATTAGATACGGTGATTTGCTTGTTAATGATGGACTAAGTAAGTTTGGATTTGGTGGGCATAAAAGTCATGATGAGATCATGCTTGATAGCTATAATGTTGTGACAATTTATAGTAAAGAACTATCGAAATTTAATGACTTTTTTGAATCTCATAATATTCAATTTGTAGAAGAACTAGTGACAGCTTGGAAAACTTTTTCTAAGACCTCACCAGGAATCTCTGAAATCTATGAATGTAATGGAAAAACTGTTTATGATTTGCCTGAAGAATTAGCTGAATGGGGAATATATTTAGCTGAAACTCGAACAGAATAGGCATATCTATAGGATTAGAAAGAGAATACTTCAATTCCTTAAAATTTGATTTAGAGCAAGGTGGAGATTGAAGTTGTAAGATAAATAATGGTTATTTATGGCAGAACTCTGATTCTGCCTTTTTTATTTATGAAGTATATGAAATATGGCATAAAAGACTAAAGAAAAAAATGCAAAACGTTTAATATATTAGAATTTTTCTTGCTACTTTTTGAAAAAAATATTTTTTTCCTTACAGAATCCTTAAAAAAATATTTTTTTATACTATTTACAAGATTAAAGGAGGAACAAAAATATGAGCAAATATATTTTGGAAACAAATGAGCTAACAAAAGTTTTTGGAAAACAAAAAGCTGTAAATAATGTGTCATTAAAAATTGAGGAAAATTCAGTATATGGATTACTAGGACCTAATGGTGCAGGTAAATCTACGACATTAAAGATGATTACAGGTATGTTACACAAGACGTCAGGTGAAATTATGTTTGAAGGACATGAATGGAGTAGAAATGATTTATCAGATATTGGTGCTTTAATCGAGATGCCACCCTTATACGAAAATTTAAGTGCAAGAGAAAATCTAAAAGTTAGAACATTATTACTTGGATTGCCTGATGCAAGAATTGATGAAGTTTTAGAAATTGTAGATTTAAAAAATACCGGAAAAAAGAAAAGCGGTCAATTTTCTTTGGGGATGAAACAAAGATTAGGTATTGCAATTGCTTTATTAAATAATCCTAAACTATTGATACTAGATGAACCGACAAACGGATTAGATCCATTAGGAATTCAAGAATTACGAGATTTAATACGAAACTTTCCAAAAAAAGGAATAACAGTAATTCTGTCTAGTCATATTTTAGCAGAAGTGGAACAAACTGCTGATCATATAGGAATTATACATGAAGGAGAATTAAAATATCAAAACACAATTAATCATAATGAAAAATTTAGAAGAACTTTTTATGAATGTTGTAAAGAATGGAAAGAGGGTGTAGCTTAATGAAAAATTATATTTTTGCAGAAAATTTGAAACACAAACATAGCTTTTTGTTGAAGATATTACTCATTGCCCCGATTATAGCTTTACTAAATGCATTTGTATTAATGTCATCATATTTTAGCATAAACGCATACAATTGGTGGTATGTGATTTTAATGCCGGCAACTTTCGCTTTAATACCTGCAATGATGCATAGAAAAGAAGAGAGAAAATTAAACTACCGAGCAATTTTTCCACTCAATATTGATTTAAAAAAGATATGGATTTCAAAAATATTAACAGCTTCAATTTATCTAAGTATAACTGCTATTTTGCATATGCTAGGAGTATTTGTTTTTCAATTTTTCATTGGAGAACAATTAACAGGAAACTATGCATTCACGACATTATTATTCGCAAGTGTATTATTGGTTATAACTAACATATGGCAAGTTCCATTTTGTTTTTTCCTGGCTAAAAAGTTTGGGTTTATAGTAAGCATTGTAGTAAATGCTGTATTAGGAATTGTGTTAGGAATTTTGTTAGCTGACGGTTCTATGTGGATTTATTGCCCTTATTCTTGGGGGATTAGATTGATGGTACCCGTTATGCGTATTTTACCGAACGGTATCCCAACAGAAGTATCAAATCCAATGATTTTAAACACATCCTTACTTGTTCCTTGTATTTTATCAATATGTTTGTTTACATTATTGACTTTCATTACTGCAAAATGGTTTTCTAAGCAAGAGGTGAAGTAATGATGAATATATTAAAATCAGAGTTTTATAAATTTAAGCATACTTGGATTCCATGGGCTCACTTTATCTTACCTGTTTTATATGCTCTAATATTTTATTGGGCAGCAACATTTACAAGTCTAAAAAATTTTTCTGATATGGATATCATACTGAATTATTTTGTGCTTTTAGGTGCTATCTTACCAATAATATTTGGTGCTATCACATCTAAGGTTGTTGACATGGAAGCAAGTGCTGGACGATTTCAAGTGATTCTATCAACTACAAAATCCAGAAGTAAGGCTTATGGTGGAAAACTTATAATGCTCTTATTGAGTTTCCTATTTTCTATAAGTTTAGCAGTTTTTATATTTGCCATGCTATTTGGTAATCAAGGGACTATGGCTTGGTTAATTGAATTATTATTAGTTTTTATAGGATGTTTATCTACATATATGATTCATTTATGGGTATCACTTATGTTAGGTGGTGGTGCATCTATAGGATTGGGATTTGTGGAAACGTTGATTGCTTTACTTTCAATAACAAGTTTAGGTGAAAATATTTGGTATTTTTTACCTTGTACTTGGGCATCGAGATTATCTGCAACATATATTGTTGGAAGTGAATTGGCTGATAGCTCATATTTAATTAAAGAGTTTACCATGTGGGGCTATGTAGCAATACCTATTACAGTAGTCATTTTTACTGGCTCTTTATTATGGTTCAATAGGTGGGGTGGAAAGTCAATCAGTGAATAATAGCTCTAAATGTATTTGTAAATGGAATATGGTATAATAATAAAATATTTATAAATATGGAGGTGGTTTGGTATGGCAAGAATTCTTGCTATAGATGATGAATTAGATATGCTGACTCTAATCAAGAATATTTTAATAAAAGGAGATCATATTGTTGATATTTACCAAACCACGGTAGATATTGATGAAAATAGTTTGGGGAAATATGACTTAATATTACTTGATGTAATGATGCCAGAGGTTGATGGAATCAGCTATTGTAAAAATATACGTAGTAAAGTGGATTGTCCGATTATCTTTTTAACTGCAAAAGCAATGGAAACGGATATAGTAGATGGCTTATTAAGTGGAGGAGATGACTATATTACCAAACCATTTGGTGTTGGTGAATTGTTAGCAAGGGTAGAAGCTCATCTGAGAAGAGAACAAAGAGAAAAACATTCGAGTTTAAACCTAGGGAATATAAGATTTGATTTATCCTCCAATCAAGTATTTGTGAAGGAGGAAGAAATTCATCTGACAAAGTCTGAATATCAAATTTCGAAGCTTTTAGCAAAGAGAAAGGGACAAGTTTTTTCAAGAGAACAAATATATGAAATGATTTTTGGATTTGATGGGATTGGTGATTCTTCTGCCATATCAGAACATGTAAAAAATATTAGAGCAAAGTTCTTAAAATTTGGTGAAAATCCAATTTCTACAGTTTGGGGGATTGGTTATAAATGGAATTAATTAGAAAAGGACAGTCGCTCAAAATAGTATTTCTTAAATACTTAATGACTGTTGGAGTTGGTTTAGGATGTGCCATCGTACTAGCTTTATTAACTTTTACAGCGTTTTATAGTGTTGGTTTGATTCTTCCGGCTAACCATACAGAAAATTTATTACAAGAAAATAAATATAAAATTTTAAATAAAATAGACTTTGATGAAGCATTGATACCTAAAGGAGCTAGCTATATGTTTTTATCGCCAGATGGTGAAGTGATAAAAACTAATATGGATGAAGCTATTCAACTGAAAGCTAAGAATTTTCACAATCATGAGGGATTTTCAACTCCATCTTCTTCATTTATAGAATTTAAAAGGAATGATGGATATGTATTAATCCATTATTCACTAGAGCCACACTACAATAATGATTGGATGGAAAAATATTTCCCTAGTGTAGATTTACTATTAATATTTTTATTAATCATTTTCTTTTTAATGAGTGCATTTGTGGCTACTCTAATCTGGGCAAAACGAATAACAAGGCAATTATCGCCAATGCTAGAGGCATCAGATAAAATCGCCAACCAAGAATTAGACTTTGAAATAGGAAGTTCAAATATCAAAGAATTTAATGATGTCTTAAATAGCCTTGATATAATGAAAAAAGCCTTAAGTGATTCATTAAGAGAAAATTGGATTAAAGAAGAGAATAAGAGAAGTCAGATATCGGCATTAATGCATGACTTAAAAACTCCGGTTTCTATTGTCCAAGGTAATGCTGAATTGTTAAAGGTAACTGATCTAACTGATGAACAAAAAGGATTATGTAGCGTACATTTTAAAAAATTCAACACGTATATCAGATTATACAAAAGCTCTGATGGAGATGAATCAGTCAATTAAATTAAACTCGTTGAATTTACAAAAAAGTAAAAAGTGTCAGAAATAATCGAAAGAGTTAGTGAAATAGCGAGAGAGATTACACTAGTACATGACCGTACTATATCTAAATCTATTAATTGTGAAGATTCAGATGTAATGATAGATATACAATTATTTGAAAGAGTCATTCAAAATATATTTAGTAATGCTATTCAATATTCACCAGACAAATCCAACATTGAATTACTAATAATGACTACAGATAAGATACTTTCAATATCTGTGATAGACGAAGTACCCAGGATTTTTCTAATGAGGATTTAAAACGAGGAACGGAGCAATTTTACCGTGGAGATAAGAGTAGACATTCAGCTAAAAACTATGGTTTAGGTTTATATAATTCTTGGAAAAATAATGTTATTACATAATGGACGCATCATATTAGAAAAACAACTCGGATAAACATGGTGCAAGTGTAAAGTTAGAATTACCATTACTATAATAGAACAGGAATTGTTTTCAAATGGAATTTATTAAAAATATATCCTTTTTTTGCTTTTTGGTGTAGAATAGAAAAATTTACTCCGCTATCAAGCAAGAATCTTACATAGTAGAAAGCTAAATGAACTTTTGATAACTGAACAAATTCTAAAAAGTTAACTTATAAATTTCTAGAAGGAACAGAAGTAAATTAGTGTTTAACTGCAACTAGTAAGTTGCAGTTTTTTTATTTTGAATAATGATATAATAGGATAAGAAAAATAATGAAAAACGCTATATATTTGAAAGTTGAATAGGAAAGTAGAAAGTATGAAAACAATTGATATGATTATTAAATCATCAACTGATTTAGTTATGTATCTTACATAAAGAGAAAGGAATTAATTATCATGAAATTATCTTTGTATAGTGAAGTTGAACATTACCATTCTTTAAGTTCTTATTCTTTAAAATGATATTACACATACTGATACCCCAAAAAAATATTATTGAAAAGTCTAAAAAAAGATAAGGATAGATACCCAATAGTAATACTTAATAAAGACCATAAAGTAATTGGTTTTTTTTGCCTACACCTAAACACTGGTCCTAAAGAGTACGGCTATTATCAAAATGATTATGCGCTTATTAGAGGATTTTCTATTGATGATAATTTCAGAAATCAAGGATATGGTTCTAATGCTCTGAATGGAATATTTGAATTCATAGATTCAACTTTAAAATTAGAAATTAACCATATCATATTGGCTGTAAATGAAAAAAATATATTGGCTCAAAAAGCATATAGAAATTCAGGTTTTTTTGTTGTGAAAAAAGATTTAGAAGGAAAAAGGGGGAAATTAATTATTATGGAGAAAAGCAGAAGGTGATGGTATTGGTATCAATCAATGAGTAACAAAGTAACAGCATGATTCGTAACATTTGCTTGTAATTTGCGGAGGAACATCAATATGAATGGAATAACAAAAGATTCTATAAAAACGGCTAAACTAATAAAACAATTATAGCCCCAATTGACAGATAAGGAAGCTATTGATGAAGTAAAAAGATATACGAATGGCAAAAATACTGCAATCTTTACTGAAGTTGAAGGTGACACAATTGTAGGTCTAGCACTATGTTCACTAAGATTTGATTATGTTGAAGGTTGTAAATATAGTCCTGTTGGATTCTTAGAAGGGATTATTGTCGACGAGGAATATCGTTTAAAGGATATTGCTAAAAATCTCTGTACAAAATGTGAGGAATGGGCGAAAAATAAAGGATGTAAGGAATTTGCAAGTGACTGTACTTTAACGAATATGGATTCTATAAGATTTCATCTCAATATTGGATTTCAGGAGGCAAATAGAATTATTCATTTTAAGAAGAAATTATAATTTCAGAACGTGGTCAAAATTTATGTATCTTTAGGAAGTGTGAAAGATTGGACGAACAAATTTTTTTGATGGGTGGAAATACGGAAAAGTATTTAGCTACTTACGTCAATCAGCAGTTCAAAAATTATATCGATCGTATGCTGAATAAAGGGGCGAAAGTTATGGGATTTTCTGCAGGAGCCCTATTATTAGGAGAAAAAGTCTATGTTTTACCTAATGATAATTCAGATCATCAGATAAAGATAAAAAATGGATTAGGACTCTTTAGTCAGTTTTTAATTAGTGTCCATTATGATTCCCTAATGATAAAGCTAATAAGGATAGAGCTGAAGAACTCGTTAATATTCCCATAATTCCACTAAATGATCATTCCTGTCTTGTCTTGGATAAATCTGGGAACATTATAGAGAAAATTGACTAGTTTTCATTATCTAAATCTTGATCTAGGTAACTAAAGTGTAGACGAACTGGATAGGTTACTAGTGAAAAACTGCAAAAAAAGTGTTGTGAAATGAATCGGAGTGTGCTTGATGAATTTTTATTAGTAAGATAGGCATAAATAAAGGCTGGTCAGATGATAAAAAAATATTGTGTGACAGATCAAGATCAGCAAAAATATTTCTTGCGTGTTTCTGATAAGGAGAAGTTAGATTCTAAAAAATTTGAATTTGATATGATGGAGAAGGTGGCTTCTCTTGGAGTTCCGATGTGTAATCCAATTAGCATTGAACTCTGTGGTGACGAAGTGCATTCTTTACACGAATGGATAGACGGGAAAGATGCTCGAGAAACCATTTTAACTGTTTCGAAAGAACAACAATACACTTACGGAGTAGAAGCAGGAAGAATCCTTCAAAAATTCATTCACTCACTATTACAGAAGTTCGTGAAGATTGGGAGGTCTTTTATAATCGAAAAAAATTGATGACAAAAATCAAAAAAATATAAAGAATGTCCCTGTTCAATATGAAAATGGTCAGACCTTTATTGAGTTTTTTTAAATGCAAATCGAGAATTGTTAAAAGATAGACCTCAGGTTTTTCCAACATGGAGATTATCATATCGGGAATTTCATGATTGGTGAAGATGGAGAAATTTATGTCATTGACTTTTGATCGATTTGATCTTGGAGATCCTTGGGAGGAATTCAATCGTATTGTATGGTCTGCTCAAGTCTCTCCCTCTTTTGCGTCTGGTATGATAGATGGATATTTTGATCATAAGGTTCCGGATTTATTTTGGAAGCTTCTCGCTATCTATATTCTAAATAACCTAGTTGGTGCTCTGCCATGGGCTGTACCATACGGAGCTGAAGAAATATCTGTAATGCAACATCAAGCTAAGGAAATTTTGGAATGGTACGATGATATGAAGCAAATCATTCCTAGTTGGTACTTGATTGAGAAAAAGGCTTAATAATAAAAGAGTTTAAATATCAATTTGAAAAAATGTCAAGATTATTTGCTTATATTATAACGAATTCAATTCTTTATTAATACCTATCAAGAATTATCTTTAAACTTGGAATGTTGTTTTGGGGTCAATTTACATGAAAGAATATATTTTAAATTTAGAAAAAGAATTCTCTTTAATAGAAAATGGATTTAAAGAAGAAGAGAAAAGAGCTCTTGCTGACTATCTATCAAACGATAATGTGTATACCAAAGAATTAGCATTTTTAGCCTTCAAATCCAATGTATATCAAGTTAGAATGTATAGTGTATTTCTCTTCTGCCATTTGTCATCGTATGAAGAAATTTTGATCTTCATGAGGGATGAGGTTTCAAAGGATGACAATTGGAGAGTTCAAGAAGTATTAGCAAAAGCATTTGATGAATTTTGTAAGCAAACAGGTTATGAAAAATCTCTTCCGGTTATTGACGAATGGTTACAAAACAGTAATCCAAATGTTAGAAGAGCTGTTACAGAAGGTTTGAGAATATGGACGAGTAGACCATATTTCAAGGATAATCCAGATGAAGCTATTAAACGAATCGCAACATTAAAAGAAGATTCTAGTGAATATGTTAGAAAATCAGTTGGCAATGCTTTGAGGGATATTAGTAAAAAATTTCCAGAGTTGATCAAAGAAGAACTTGATGGTTGGGATATTAATAGTAAAGAGATTCAAAAAGTTTACAAGTTAGCAAGTAAATTTATTAAGTGACAATTATCAGCTATAAAGCTTGAAAAATGCTAACTATAAAATAGTTTCATTCTAAAGTTTAATTTTAAACAACAACTTAGTCATTTTCGTTCGATAATATAGATGTTTGCTAGCATCACATGTGGAGTGTGTTGCTCTGCTCGTAAAAGCCTAGAAAACCTTGAACGAAAGGGGCTAAGAAAAGCCTTGGGGGCTAAGAAAAGCCTTGTAGGTAAGGCCTTTTCTTGTTTAGTGGGGAAGTATTAAAGTAACCTCTCATATTTTTTTCTTGGTTTGATAACTTATTTGAGATGAATTCTATTTCCATAAACACTGTGGGGATGTTTTTGTTACCAAAGATAATAAGTTAATGGGAATAAATGTGTCCCCCTATAAGGGACGTTAGTAAGAAATTTCCAGAGTTGATTAAAATTGAGCTTGATAGCTGGAAATTAGAAAGTAAAGGGATACAACAGGTTTACAAATTGGCAAGCAAATTCATTGTATGACAAATTAGAATTTGTGGAGGTTTTCTATGAAGTATGAAGAAATTAAATTAAATTTTTCAAATGATAAAATTAGCAATTACAAAGTATTTAAAGGGATGAAGCTGTATTCTGAAATATTTAAATTCGAAGATGAAAAGAAGTTAATAAATAAAAAGAGTATTTGTAACTCCAAAAAGGAAACTATGTTTATTATGAAAGGACAGATATAAATTGGAACTATTGGTCAGATAAAACAAGATATGATTCGAGTTTTGAATTAAGTGATATAAAAACATAATATAGTATTTGAAGTATCAACAGAATTGACTAAGTTTACAAAAATATTTAGGAGAAGAAGTAGTCAAAAAAATTATGTTTAAAGAAAAAAATGGAGAAATAGTAGAAGTACTGGATATTTAGTACATCTTGAACTCCCTGATTACTAGTTTAATAAAATGGAGAAGATAATGTGGACTAAAACGAATACATTATTTAACAGAAGTATTTGGTAAAAAAATACTGAGGAAGCATATATTAAGGGGCAGTCAGCGTTATCTACTTTAATAATGAAAATAAAGGATTAAAGCAATAAATCTAAATATATCCGATTTTTTTATAGGATATTTCATAAAAGAATCTACATACCTAGAGTCCTATTTAGTTATGTATCTTACATAAAGAGAAAGGAATTAATTATCATGAAATTATCTTTGTATAGTGAAGTTGAACATTACCATTCTTTAAGTTCTTATTCTTTAAAATGATATTACACATACTGATACCCCAAAAAAATATTATTGAAAAAGTCTAAAAAAAGATAAGGATAGATACCCAATAGTAATACTTAATAAAGACCATAAAGTAATTGGTTTTTTGCCTACACCCTAAACACTGGTCCTAAAGAGTACGGCTATTATCAAAATGATTATGCGCTTATTAGAGGATTTTCTATTGATGATAATTTCAGAAATCAAGGATATGGTTCTAATGCTCTGAATGGAATATTTGAATTCATAGATTCAACTTTAAAAATTAGAAATTAACCATATTATATTGGCTGTAAATGAAAAAAATATATTGGCTCAAAAAAAGCATATAGAAATTCAGGTTTTTTTGTTGTGAAAAAAAGATTTAGAAGGAAAAAAAGGGGGAAATTAATTATTATGGAGAAAAAGCAAAAACTAGTATCATTACTAGTTTCTGCTTTTCACTAAGTCTTTAAAGTTAGTATTCTATCTTATTTCCACATTTTGAGAGAAATGATCTATATACTGAGATTTCATATTTTGCTCTTCTAAAAATATCAAAGACTTGGATAGCCTGTTTCATTTTTTTCAACACCAGTATTTAAATTCTTTTTAAATTCAAAGTAGCCCTTAGCATAAAGGATAACAGTTTGTTCATAGTAATTTAATTCGTTATCTAATAGTTTTGTAATCTCTGCAATAAGAAATGTGCAATTATGAAATTTTTTTCTTTATCAATACTTAATATCAAACAATTAATGGCAAGTTGAGTAACTAATCTTTTATTTGTTTTGTTTAGGTGTGAAAGATATGGAAAGGTCAATAAAGTTTTATAGAGATGGTTTAGGATATAAGACTGATTGCAGAGAAAAATAATCCGTCAGTATGCTTTTTTTGATACTCCGGGAACAAAGTTTGAACTATTTCCTTTGGAACAATTAGCAAAAAGATATTGATGAAAAATAATCCACCAAAAAGGGAATGGATTTTCAGGAATTACATTAGCCTACAATGTTGAACATAAAGAAGATGTAGAGACTGTAATTGCATTAGTAAGAAAAAGCAGGTGGAAAAAAATTGTAAAAAGAGCCACAGGAAGTTTTTTTGGGGTGGATATCACGCATATTTTTTTCGGATTTAGATGGATACTATTGGGAAGTTTCATGGGGACCGAATTTTCAATTTGATGAAAATGGATTGCTGAAATTTTGAGGATAAATAGGGAAAGAGTTTGCCATAAAGTAAGGAATATTTGATTTTGAAGGAGGTAATCATAGTGAATGAATTTAATGAATTTGTTCGTGAGATTTTTTTCTGCAAAGAGGTGATATTGTCATAAGATCGATGATGGGCTACTACCTTATATATTTTAACGGTAAGCTGATAGGTGACATTTGCGATAATGAACTATTTTTAAAGAGAACGCCGACATCGGACAAACTTCTTGCAGACTCAGAATTGCGTTATCCGTATGAGGGTTCAAAGACATTGATGTATGCATTCGACAGATTTGAGGATATGGATTTGATTACTGAGCTACTGAAAGGTATGTATGCGGAACTGCCAGAAAAGAAACCCAAGAAAGCTAAATTCAACAAACAAGCTTCAGTTTGTTGAATTTAGCAAGGTACAAGTTTTTATGAGATGAAGCCTATAAAATTTGTACGGATACTGTAGGGTAAGAAAAGAAAAAATATTTTCATTCTAAAGTTTAAGTTTAAACATTAACTCTATCCCTTTCGTTCTATAATATAGAAGTTTACTAGCACCACATGTTGAGGCAGTATCACTGCATGTACGAGCTGATACTTTAGCGAAGTAGAAGTAGATCTTCGGCACATGCGATAGGACTCGTAGAAAGAGGAGGGGCACCGACGAAATGATACGGTAAGTCCGAACCGCCGAGTGTGTATCTTTGCCGTAAAAGCCTAGAAAGCTTGGTATGAATCAATAATGAAAAGCCTTGATTGTAAGGCTTTTTTTGTGTTTTTGTGATAGAATATAGGTAGTTATTATCGAGAGCAACTAAGAAGCAGTAAAAAAATATTATACGTAGAATAATCAAGATTAGGAAGAAAAAATGACAGAAATTGATAAAAGGAATTTAAAAAATTATCTTTGTTTTACATTTGGAATTACTTATATAGCTTGGGGCCTTCTTGCCGTATTTACTCAATCTCATATTTTGGGATTAGAAACAATTATAGGAAGAACATTACATATAGTAGGTGCACTTGGACCAGCTATTGCAAGTGGCTTTTATTTGAAAAGGAATAATATAAAATTTAAACATTTTCTATTTAGTAAGAAAGAAAATAGTAGTATTTATTTCATTATTCATTTGTTAGCAATTTTGATACTATTTTCTGTATCTTCCTTAGAATTAAACGGAGTATCAATTTATCTGATGCCATTATTCTTTATACAACTAATTTTTGGTGGTGGACATGAAGAATTAGGATGGAGAGGAATATTACAACCATTACTTGATAAAAAATATACATATTGGCAATCTAATTTGATTGTAGGTTCAATCTGGGGAATTTGGCATCTGCCTTTATGGTTTATAGTTGGAGAAAGTCATCAAGGATTTCCTTTCATTTTATTTTTTATATATACATTATTTTTAAGTTTTGTTTTAGGGCTTCTTTATCGTCAAACGAAATCTGTGGAGTACTGTCTATTATTTCATGCGTTCGCAAATTTGTTAAATCTCTATTTTGTGTTAAAAAAATTAATGTTATTTTTTTATCATCATTTTTTTATTGGTTATTTGATTTATACAATATTGGCTAGTAATAGAATTAGTAAGGAAAAAGAATTTGTATCCAAAAATAACTGGGTATAGTCTAGAAAATGAAGATGATTTTGTTCAAGGTAATGTAATAAAGTAGAAATAACGAACATTTATATGAAAGGTTTAGAGTAAACATGAGTCTCTTATTTGAAGAATTTAAAACCATTTGTTTCCATTTAAATCGAGTCGGAATTACACCGACACTGATGGGGTCTTTTGGGATTGGAGTTTAGAACGAAAGAAAATTGGGAGCCCTCTGACATTGACATTCATGTGCCTGAGTGACCCTAGAGGTTGGGAAGCACCTGATCATCTCAGAATTTATGACCGGGACAAGATAATGAAAGTGATGAAAGACTTAGGCTACGTCTTAATAGATATTCATGAGCATGAATTCCAAAAGGATAGAGAGAATGTTGAATTTGGAAGTATCGATTCCTTACTTGATTTTGCAGGAGTTTCGGAATCGGATATAGAGCTTATTCACATTGAAGGCATCACTTTTCGTCTTCCAAGTCTGGAGCAGTATCTAAGTATTTACAAAGCTTCTTCTCAAGACTCCTATCGAAATGATCACAATAACAATAAGGATTTTAAAAAGATCGAGTGGCTGGAAAGTCATTTGTAAATTATCATATGAAAAAGTAGTAAGTTGTAAGACGGGCTGCTATGTTATTTTTATCATCATTTTTATTGGTTATTTAATTTATACTATATTGGCTAGTAAAAGAATTAGTAAGAAAACAACATTTTAAAATTTAGATCAGGATATCCATCATTGAAAGTAACGATTTGTTAATTAGATGATTAATGTTAGAGAATTTTCAATTGTAATTTTAATTGGAGTTATGGATGTCGTTTCTTTTGGAAGTGGTGATATTCTTTCCGCTCCACAGTATCATTTTAAAATGATTTTTATTGCCTTTTGTTTATTAGTATAAAAGCAGAACATTACTACATGTGGAGGCGGTATCACTGCTTGTACGAGTTGAAGCATCAGCGAAGTAGAAGTAGATGCTCAGCCAATGCGATGAGGTGAGACCGAAGGTCGATAAGGTGTGTTCTGAGTATAGGACTCGTAAAGTAAGTAGGAAATATGATGAGATGATACAGAGAGCCTGAATTGGTCAAGTGACGTGCTTATTTACATTAGCCTAATAATGAAAATGGAGAGATTATCGATGGTTATATTGGAATTGTACCAAAATGATTATTCTAAAGATTTAGTTGCGTTTGATTCCATAGAAGATGGGAAAACTTTTGTAGCTCAAATCCCGGGATACACTCTGGAAACAGAAGATGGTTTTGAAGTGGAGTATTTTAATCCTAAAAACATACCGGATTATATGGAAATTATTTTTAACGGAAATATTGTTCCTTTATCTAAATTTATGTTCGATCCTGAGGAAAATGTAGACATTATTTGGAAAGAGATTTCAAATTTATCCCTCAAAAACGATAGAGTGATCGAAGGATATTCAAAAATCGATGCATATGTCGTTAACAACCATGAAATTAAAACCTATGTCGAAGCCAGAGAAGCGAACTATCGCCAGGCAAAAGATTTTCTAGAAGGCAGTGGATATGAAATCGATAGAAGCTTTTTCGGAAGTGAAGACGGGGAAGCGATTCTCTACAGAAAAAAAGGTGCCGAAGATTGGCATTTCTTGTGTCACTTAGATCCAATGTTTGTAGAGATAGAAGATGTAGAGGAATATGTGAAGGAAGTACTAGAAGGATTGGTCTAAGGAATTGAAGAATGCTATAAAAGGAGTTATCTGATGCTAGGAGCAATTATTGGAGATATTGTCGGTTCTGTTTACGAATGGAACAATATCAAAACAAAGGACTTTCCTTTATTTCGGAAGGATTTCTTTTTTACAGATGATACGGTTATGACCTGTGCTGTTGCAGAAGCGATTATGAATGGGGGACAAAAAGTCGACTTCATTGACGCGATGAAGAAATATGGCAGAATGTATCCGAATGCTGATTATGGGGCTCGGTTTAATACATGGCTAAACAGCGATAACCGTGATCCTTACAATAGCTTTGGGAATGGATCAGCTATGCGTGTTTCTCCATGTGCTTGGGTCATGGACTATGATGTCTATGCGAGAACCGGAATGTGGTCATCATCTAGAGGACTTGCGAGTCTTTCTGCAGAGATAACTCATAATCATCCAGAAGGTGTCAAAGGTGCTATGGCTACAGCTGATGCTATCTTTCTGTGTCGTTTACTTTGGTGGTTATTGTAGAGAATACGAGCAACCAATTAATGACAATCCTACAGAGTGTAAAATACGGATTAAGAATTATATAGAGAAGACATACGGCTACAATCTATCTCAAACTTTAGATGAAATCCGCCCTAACTATCGTTTTAACGAAACATGTCAAGAAACTGTCCCTCAAGCCATTATTGCCTTTCTTGAAAGTAGAGACTTCGAAGATGCGATAAGGAATGCCATCTCACTTGGTGGCGATAGTGATACACTTGCTGCAATAACTGGTAGCATTGCAGAGGCAGCTTATGGTATTCCTGACTGGATAAAGGATAAGGCCTATTCTTACTTGGATGAACCCTTAAAGGATGTAGTTAGACGATGGGACAATAGAATAAAAGCAAATTAATTTCCAGTACATCATATTTCGCTTTTCGGCTTTTTTATTATATAATGGGATGTCCATGATGAAATATAAAGATTTCTAACGAAGATTAAGGAGAAAATTAATGAAAAAAGTAATGTTAATTATCAACCCTACCTCTGGTGGGGAGAAGGCTTTGGATTACAAAAATAAGCTGGAGAATAAAGCCAAAGATTATTTTGAGCATGTGGAAACCAAAATCACCGAAAAAGCACTAGATGCGACTAACTTCGCTTCAGAAGCTTCAAAAGAAGGTTATGATGCTGTCCTTGTTTTTGGGGGAGACGGTACCGTCAATGAAGTTATTTCTGGTATTGCCGAAAAGGACTATGTTCCTAAGTTGGGTATTATACCTGGTGGAACTGGTAACCTCATTACAAAACTTTTGGAGATCAATCAAGACATCGATGGCGCTATTGATGAACTCGATTTTGATTTAACCAATAAGATTGATATCGGTAAAGCAAATGATAATTATTTTGGTTATATCTTTAGTGTTGGTTCACTTCCTGAAGCAATTCATAATGTTGGAATCGAAGAAAAAACCAAGTTTGGTGTTCTTGCCTATGCTTTTAATACCGTGAAGTCTGTTATGACAGATCAGGTCTTCAATATTCATGTCGAGACTGAAAATGGAAATTATAGTGGTGAGGCCAGCCACGTTTTGGTTCTTTTGACTAATTATTTTGCTGATAAAAAGATTTTTGAAGAGAACAAAGATGGTTATGCCAATATTTTGATTCTAAAAGATGCTTCAATATTTTCAAAATTATCTATCATCCCTGACTTATTAAAAGGTGATGTTGTAGAAAATGACAACATTGAATATATAAAAGCTCGTCATATCAAAATTTCATCAGACATTGAACTAGAATCTGATGTTGATGGTGATCAATCAGATAACCTACCAGTTGAGATTAAAGTACTTGCTCAGCGTGTAGAAGTTTTTTCAAAACCAAAAGAGGAATAGTATTCATAGAAAGCCTTTTTAAAGGCTTTTTGTATACTTTAAAAGTAGTTCTTTTAAGAACGGACATTCCTTGAACGTATAGCCTCCAAAAAATCAAACCATATTTAGTAACTTTGGAATGGAAATACGATGGACAGGTCCTTAAAACCATCTTTAACCAATCAAGAGAAGATTATCTATTAAAGAAGGAAGCAGTGGCACTAGCAAACAATTGCCAAGAATTGGAAAATCAGTTTGTGATTTCTCCAAATGGATTTGTAATTTTCTAAAGACTAATTGATGAAGATAATGGTCCATTTCACAACTTATATAGTATAATAAGGCTAGTTACTAAACCTGTAAAAGGAGAAAGAGATGAAGAAATCAAGAAAATTAGCCGCATTAGGAATCTGTTCAATCTTATTTTTAGGCTTAGCTGCCTGTCAACAAGAAGCTATAACTTCGAATGGGACGAGTCAAAGGCAAACTAGTTCATCTAAAGTCCCATGGACTGCTTCATACACCAACTTAAACAATCAGGTAAGTACAGAAGAGGTAAAATCTCTCTTGTCAGCTCACTTGGATTCAAATAGTGTTGATGCATTTTTTAATCTCGTTAATGATTATAATACCATTGTCGGCTCAACTGGCTTATCAGGTGATTTCACTTCCTTTACTCATACAGAATATGATGTTGATAAAATTAGCCACCTTTGGAATCAAAAGAAGGGCGATTTCGTTGGTACAAACTGTCGTATCAATAGTTATTGTCTTTTGAAAAATTCAGTCACCATTCCAAAGCTTGAAAAAAATGACCAATTACTTTTCCTAGATAACGATGCGATTGATAAAGGAAAGGTCTTGAATTCCCAAGATAAGGAAGAGTTTGATATTCTATTTTCGAGAGTTCCAACTGAAGCAACGACGGATGTCCAGGTTCACGCAGAAAAGATGGAAAAATTCTTCTCCCAGTTTCAATTCAACGAAAGCTCGAATGCTATCTGTAGTCTTGCATGACAATCTGGATGGTGAGTATCTTTTTGTTGGCCACGTTGGTGTTTTAGTGCCTGCTGATGATGGCTTCTTATTTGTAGAGAAATTGACTTTCGAAGAGCCCTACCAAGCAATTAAATTTGCCAGCAAGGAAGATTGCTACAAGTATTTAGGCACCAAGTATGAGGATTACACAGGTGACGGACTGGCTAAGCCTTTCATCATGGATAATGATAAGTGGATTAAGCTTTAATGGTGGTAAGATATGACAGTAATCCTAGGACATTTATATTTTTGATGAGTTAATTATTAATAGCCAGGAACCACGAAAAAATAAAACATTTATTGCTTATATCCAAAGATACGATATTGATGATTGATGGTGAAGACTATCAATCAGAAGTATGGGAAGTGACCGTGGAAGATTCATAATTAAAAATCAGAGTCTTCTTCACAGTATTGATCATATTTCAAGACATTCCATTTGTAGTTTTATCTGGATTGGCATATAATTTAACATAGAGAAAATAGGAGGATTAATCGAATGGAATTAAGAGATTTTACAGAAAAAGAACAGGAAATGATTAAGAAGGGACTCACGACGTCTAAGATTAGTGACAAGGAAACTGCTGAGAAGATTCTTGCTCTAGTACCACAAGACTTGATTAAGCGAATCCCATTTTTCGTCAGAAAACATGCTACGACACGTACGATTAAACGCATTTCAATTGAACACCCTGAACTCTACGCTGCAGCTCAAACAAGTGGTGAGATTCCGGAAAAAGAACGCGAAGAATTGCGTCAGATTATCACGACTATCTTTGAGCAAAAAATGAATAAGCATAGCATTAAGTAGTGAATGAAAATGTATTGAATTTATGACTTGTTCACTAGTTATAAATTATATTAAAATTTGCAATTTTTATTCTACTATACAATACTCAACAAAAAACGAACAAGCTCTTTTTCTGTCATTCAGAAGAGAACTTGTTCGTTTTGTCTTTTATGTTCTTAATTTGCTTTTTTAAAACACGCTATACACATAAGGATTTTCTGGTTTATCGACTTTTGTAAAGCTATCGATTTCCAAGGTTGGGAGGTTTTGTTTGAGTTCTTTATGGTATTGATTGACCAGTTTTCCTTTGGCTGTTATCCAGGTATTGTTCTCGTACTGACGGGTATTTCCCTTAGTCAGCAATCCATAGACACCAGAATCCGCGATACAGTGAATAATGCCGAAGCGGAATAGAAATTGGCTATTGGCATGACTAGGGTCGTTATAGACAAAGCCTGTGAACTGGACTGTCTTACCTTCAAACTCATCTGGATAGTCGTAGATAGCCTCCATGACTTCCATATAGTTTTCATTAGTGATCTGAATACTATCTTGGGACAAGTATTTATCCGCCGCCGTTCGCATTTCCTTTTCATAAGCTGATTTTGAAAAATAAGAACTGGTATCTGGTTTCAAATATTGACTTGTCGTCCCTTCGTTTGTTTGAATGGCTTGATCCGTTCCTTCCGATAAGGGGAAATGATATCCTTTGGCAGAAACAGTCTGAGAATCCAAGCTAACAGTTGGGAAAGTTAAACCGACGACAATTGGAATTGCCAGAAGAGTAATACTTGTCACCTTCGCTAATCGACTGTTCAGATGACTGTGGGTTTTGACTTGCTTCATCCAGATATACAATTGAACAATTGCCAAAATAAAAGAAAGTACCATTGAGATATAGGCCAGATAGGAATAGTGCATGTTGATGTACTGGTTTAATTTGCCCGACAGATGGAGATAAATGGTCAATTCAAAATAGCCAGCTAAAACTAAAAATCGAATCATAGGATGACTCCAATCAAGAGAGAATACACTAAGACGACAAGAGTCACAATCGTTATGAAGTGACTGATAAATCGTGCTTTCAAGTAATTTTTTTCATCATGAGAATATTTTTTTGATATCCAGCATTGGACCAATGACGAGAAAAGGCCAGAACTGGTGCCAAGCCGAAACTTGAGAGGAGGGAAGATCCTATAAAGGCATCCGCCTCACTACAAAGCGAAAGAAGAAAGGCTAAAAGCATTAAGAGCAGGATGGCAAAAAGAGGGGATGCACTAATAGAGGTCAGAATCCGAGTCGGAACATAGACCTGTATTATAGAGGCAAAGAGACAGCCAAATACCAAATAACGTCCCCGTATCAAAAAAATTCATCAATGGCTTGCACAAAGACCTGAAAGAAACTTTTTTTTTGCAGGGTCTCAAGTGAGAAAAATTGTGTTCATGACAGGCTATACGATTTTCTTTTTGAATCGGTTCTTGCCAGAAAAATCCTAGAAAAATTCCAAGTATCACAGCTACAAGAATGGAACCAAGAGCTCGTAACAGGGCGACATGGAAGGAGTTTGCCAAAAGGCAGAATAGGTCGCAAAGAGAACAATAGGGATTGATAACAGGTGCTGTTACGAGAAAGGGAACAGCCGTGTAACTGGGAACCTTTTTTTTCCAGAAAACGATTGATAATGGGGACGATTCCACATTCACAAGAAGGGAAAAGTATCCCGACGAAAGGTGCCCAAAAAAGATTCTCCCCCAACGATTTCGAGGGAGAAAATGATAAACCTTGTCAGGTGTGATATAAACCTCAATCAGTCCTGAGACAATACTTCCTATCAGAACGAAGGGTAGGGCTTCAATGATAATGGAGAGAAAAATAGCCCCAGTCTGAAGCACACTAGACGGGAGTTGTTGGAAAAGCAGTCATCTAGTTTTTCTTTTCTGCTTTGGCTTTTTTCTCTTTGTCATCTGGGAAAGTGACTTGTTTCAAATCAGGGAGTTTCGCAAACTCTTCAAACATCTTGTCCAAGTCGTCCGTTTTTGTAAATTTTACTGCCATAGTGATACCTCGATTCTAAATTCTACCTCTATTATACTATTATTTTAAGGAAAAGGGAAAAGTTAAAATTGAGTATCTAACGAATAATAGAGCTTGATATATCCTAATATACACTATGATTGTGATATAATAATTGTGGAATAACGGAGGAAATGATGGAACATGAAAAAATCGGTCAGGTTACTGACGAAGTAAAAGAAATTTTTAATATTGTTCTTGAAGCTAGTGATATCAAAGTTAACAAAGAAGGTTTAAGAAGTCATATGATGAAAACGCCATCACAATGATGTGATTCATCATATCGAAGACCTAGAACTCATACTAAGGAACCCAGATTTCGTCGGCATTAATCCACGAGAGAAAGATGCTAGTTTTGAATATGTTAAAAGATTTGATGATAATGTTCTTGTTGCCATCAAGTTACATAAAAGTGGAGATTTCTTTTATGTTCCGACCATGTATCGCTTACAAGATTTCAAGTTACAAAGTCGTATCAAGTCTGGTAGATTGAGAAAGCTTGACAAAAAAAGTAGATAGTGATAGAATAACATTAACGAAAGACATTTGAGGGCAGAAAGGTTCCTGCCGCACCTTGAAAAAGGTATCTGAGATGCTGGGTACACCGACCAGCCAAGTGTCCGTTATTTCAAAGGAGGGAGCTTAAATGCTCCTTTTTTGTTTAAAAATTTCAAAAAAGATTACCCCCACCGCAGGCTCAGGCTTGCGGTTTTTTTATTTGCTCTGAAAATTGATTTGTTAACTTCAACAAATAGCTTTATAGAGCGTTTTGTAAAAAATAAAAACAGTGAAATTACTCATAGATTCTTTTGTAATCTAGTAGAATTCTAAATTGAAACCTTCTCAATGAATAGAATATTGAAATGAAGTAAATTTATTTCCCAACTTATGTTTTAAAATTGTAAGAGGTAATTTGAAACGTTTAGCTTATGGTATAATAGGTTTATGGATAAAAAATATTTAAAAATTTCCCAAGATTTGGGTGTGACCTTAAAACAAATTGATACTGTCTTGTCTTTAACAGCTGAAGGGGCAACTATTCCCTTTATCGCGCGTTATCGCAAGGATATGACTGGTAGTCTGGATGAGGTGGCGATTAAGGCCATTATTGACTTGGATAAAAGTCTGACAAATCTCAACGACCGTAAGGAAGCTGTTTTAGCTAAGATTCAAGAACAAGGCAAGTTGACAAAGGAGTTGGAAGAAGCTATCTTAGCTGCTGAAAAATTAGCAGACGTAGAAGAACTCTATCTTCCATATAAGGAAAAACGCCGAACCAAGGCAACTATTGCCCGTGAAGCCGGACTCTTCCCTCTTGCTCGCTTGATTTTGCAAAATGTAGCTGACTTAGAACAAGAGGCTGAGAAGTTTGTCTGTGAAGGATTTGCGACTGGCAAGGAAGCTTTAGCTGGTGCAGTTGATATTTTGGTAGAAGCCTTATCGGAAGATGTTAATTTACGTGCTATGACTTATCAGGAAGTGCTGAGACACTCTAAACTCACTTCTCAAGTCAAGGATGAAAGTCTTGATGAAAAGCAGGTTTTTCAGATTTATTATGATTTTTCAGAGACGGTTGGAAATATGCAGGTTATCGTACCTTGGCCCTCAATCGTGGGGAGAAACTTGGTGTCTTGAAGGTCGGTTTTGAACATGCTACAGACCGTATTCTTGCCTTCTTTGCTGCTCGTTTTAAGGTAAAAAATGCCTACATAGATGAGGTAGTTCAGCAATCTGTTAAGAAAAAAGTCTTGCCTGCTATCGAGCGTCGTATTCGGACAGAACTAACTGAGAAAGCAGAAGAAGGAGCTATCCAACTCTTTTCTGACAACCTACGCAATCTCCTCTTGGTTGCTCCACTGAAAGGTCGCGTGGTTCTAGGATTTGACCCTGCCTTTCGTACAGGTGCCAAGCTAGCTGTCGTGGATACAACAGGAAAAATGCTGATAACTCATGTCATCTATCCTGTTAAACCAGCCTCTGCTCGTCAGATTGAAGAAGCCAAGAAAGACTTAGCCGACCTGATTGGTCAATACGGTGTAGAGATTATTGCCATCGGAAATGGTACTGCTAGTCGTGAAAGTGAAGCCTTTGTGGCGGAAGTTCTTAAAGATTTCCCTGAAGTCAGCTATGTTATCGTCAATGAAAGTGGTGCTTCTGTCTATTCTGCCAGCGAACTTGCTCGTCAGGAGTTTCCAGATTTGACAGTTGAAAAACGCTCAGCCATCTCTATCGCCCGTCGTTTGCAAGATCCTCTTGCAGAGTTGGTTAAAATCGATCCTAAGTCAATCGGTGTCGGTCAATACCAACACGATGTCAGTCAGAAGAAACTATCTGAGAGTCTGGACTTTGTTGTCGATACAGTGGTAAACCAAGTCGGTGTCAATGTCAATACAGCCAGTCCTGCTCTTCTTTCACACGTAGCTGGACTCAATAAAACCATTTCTGAAAATATTGTCAAATACCGTGAGGAGGAAGGAAAAATCACTTCACGAGCTCAAATTAAGAAGGTTCCGCGTCTGGGGGCCAAGGCCTTTGAGCAGGCAGCTGGTTTCCTTCGTATCCCTGAAAGTAGCAATATCCTTGATAATACAGGAGTTCACCCAGAAAACTATTCTGCCGTTAAGGAACTCTTCAAACGCTTAGACATCAAGGATCTGAATGAAGAAGCCCAAAGTAAACTCAAGTCCCTTTCAGTCAAGGAAATGGCGCAAGAACTGAATCTTGGTCCAGAAACTCTTAAAGATATCATTGCAGACCTTCTCAAACCAGGTCGAGATTTCCGTGACTCTTTTGATGCTCCAGTTCTCCGTCAAGATGTACTGGATATCAAGGATTTAGTGGTTGGTCAGAAGCTAGAGGGTGTGGTGCGTAATGTCGTTGACTTCGGTGCCTTTGTTGACATAGGGATTCACGAGGACGGCTTGATTCATATTTCCCACTTGAGTCGCAAGTTTATCAAACACCCTAGTCAAGTGGTGTCAGTTGGAGATTTGGTGACCGTTTGGGTTAAGAAAATTGATACTGAACGTGAAAAAGTCAATCTGTCGCTTCTATCTCCAAATGAGACTGACTGATTACGTCAAGCAGGTTTCAATAGAAGACTTCGGTAGACCTTTTATCCATCAAGCTCATTGGAATTCTCGTCTACGTTCGACAGGTGGGCGATTTTTCCCCAAAGATGGGCATTTGGATTTTAATCCCAAGGTTTATCAGGAATTGGGGTTGGATGTTTTTAGGAAAATTGTCCGACATGAACTCTGTCATTATCACCTCTATTTTCAAGGGAAGGGCTATCAACACAAGGATAAGGATTTTAAGGAACTGTTGAAAGCAGTGGATGGATTACGCTTTGTACCAACCTTGCCAAATAGCCACTCTAAACCACTCAAGCTCTATCGTTGTCAATCCTGCCAGCAAGCTTATCATCGCAAGAGAAGGATTGATACTAAACGCAATCGCTGTGGAGTTTGTCGAGGTAAATTGCTACTAATAAATCAGCCTGAGGACTGATGAAAGCCGAGCCTACCCGTGATATACTATGACTAACCTAGCAGAAAGAGGAAAAATCATGAACAGTAAATTTTATAAAATGAGACGAAATCGCATGATTTCAGGAGTTTTGGCAGGTCTGTCAGACAAGTGGAACTTTGATGTTACTCTTGTTCGTTTTCTGTTTGCCATTTTTACAGTCGCAAACTTTGGACTTGGCGTGATTATCTATATCATCCTAGCTTCTGTCATGCCTACCAAGGAAGAAATCGAAGCAGAAATGTACGGAACAGGCCCACGCAAACGCAAAGAAGCCCAAGCCATTGACGATAATGAAGGCTGGTTTTGGTGAGGTAAATAAAGGAAATATTTATTATTTGCACTATAGTACTTCAAAGAAGTGTCATAAATGACTGAAAATCCCTTGTCGCTACATAGCCACAAGGGATTTTGGTATTTAATTATAATCTGTTTCGTCTTTAGAAAGACGAATTACTTGATCAGCCATTTTCCAAATACTAGGATTGTGAGTTGCGATGATAATTGTTCTATTAGCATTACGAAGTTCAAGGAGAATTTCCATAATTTCCTTGGAATTTTTAGGATCTAGTGAGGCGGTTGGTTCATCAGCTAGAATCAAAGGAGGATTTTTCAGGATAATTTTGGCAAGTGCTACACGTTGAGCTTCACCACCAGATAATTCATAGATTTTTTGGTTGAGACTTAGATAATCCAGTCTTACAGCTTGCAGTGCTTGAAGAAGAAGTCTTTCTTTTTCTTGTTTCTTGTTCTTTTTTTTACCAATCATTCCCAGCTCAAGGTTTTCTCGAATGGTCTGACTTTCTAATAGTCCAAAGTTCTGGAAGAGATAGCCAAGTTCGTTACGATAAAATTCCTCATTTTTATTGAAGTCAAAGAATTTCCTTTGTAAAATATTTCCCCTTTATCGAAAGTCTCTAGTTTTGCTAGCATATTCAGCAAAGTGGTTTTGCCACAACCACTATCTCCTATCAATGCATACACCATATCACCTTGAAAATTAAGACTCAAGTCTGAAAAAATGACACGAGAACCAAATTGTTTCCAAATATGTTGTAATTCAATCATACTATCCTCCTTTGATAATGCTAGCATAAGTTTTACTTTCCTTTTTATCACAGATTTTCAATAGAGAAACAGCTAAACCTGAAAAACTGAGAAATAAAATCAGGGTAATCCAGATATTCTTAGAAATAATGAAAGCTAGACTACTTCCGACAAAGAGAGCTATTATTTGAGAAGTGATATATCTACAGTGTAATTCAAAGAAATAATAACCAGCTATTTTTTTCAAGAATATGGTTTTGCGAAAGGCTTCAAAATAGAGTAGGTTTAAACTTGTAAAAAGTAAAATTGAAGTCAAGATAGCAAATATAGCACTTGCTAAGTTACTAAAAATTTCGATTTTAATTTTTTGATTTAACTGGAGGTAGGTCTCTCTAGCAAAGGATAATCCTGAAATCATAGGATCAAGTTGATAGTACTTCAAAAGTTCTTGTGTTTGCTGTAAATCGGTAAAATAGAGATATTCTAGATTCGTAAACCAAAATATAGAAGAATCTTGTCCAAGTGCCTTAGGAGAAACTACGATAAAAATAGGGGTTGACAACCATTGATCATAAGAAATATGGGTAGTATTATAAATGAATACATCTTTTTTTTGATCAGTATAAGTTATACTAACTTCGACTCTATGCTTTGTATCACTACTGTATAATCGATTAGTTAAATCTTCTTGTATGTTTTGTTTTATTTGTTCTTCATTTTTCTTTTGTTCTTGAGGTAGTATTACAAGAACCTGTCCATCTTTTAGATTATTGATTTTTTTAAAGGTTTCTGATGTTAACTCTATACCTTCTTTTTTGAAGTAGTCAGGTGTTACATAGAGAATATTTTTCCCTTCCAAGTCATAGGGATTTTGTTCAGAATCATTATGAGTTGAAAGAGAATGTTTTATAGCTTGAATAGCGAGATTATGTTTGACTAGAAAGGCATTTCCATTTTCTAAAGAATATTGAATAAAGTCAAACCATTTATCAGCATTTCATTTTGAGTTCATCTATATTTTTTCTTTGACTTGAACGACCTGTTTGAAGATTAACAATATTGGAGTGTTGTTTCCAAGTAGCTTGTCCAGCCTCATTTTTCATAAATATATGATGATAAATGGACAAACGCCCAAATCCTACAATAACTAATAAGATAGACAGAGCTTGACCAAAGTAAAGAATACGTAAGATTGACTTAATTGGTAATTTTCCTTTAATGATAGAGATAAGATGAACTCTTTTCAAAGAAATAGTAAAAAGAAAAGCGATGAGAAGACTTAGCAAGAGAAGCAGGCTATTATAAAAAATAAATAGTATTACGAAAAAAGTCTGAATTTCATAAGGATAGCCTAGGTAAATTACTAAAACACTAGCTATTAGGAAAGCAGGCAAGCCGAAAAGAAGGATATCAAGTCCGTCTCTTATGATAGAACGAAAGAAGAGATTTCTGAGATGTTCTCCATTAATCAGTCTTATTCCTGATTGAGAGAGAGATTGAATCTGTCCGATAACAATAAGTGATAAAAAGGTTAATAAAAAAATGAAAAGACTAGTAAGTTGATTGGGTTGGGCAATGAGGGCCAATACGAAGGAGACTCTATTATTTTCAAATGTATTAACTTTTTCTAGTCCAAGTTGTTTAAGGTGAATAGCTAATTCTTGATTTGTTAGTGATCCACTGATAATATTGTAATTGTTGAGAAGATTACTTTTATTGATACTTTGTTGACTTGCTTGAGGCATCCAGTCTGGAAGTTTTCCATCTCCAAAAAATTCGTAGTAAGTTTGTGATTTTCCATCACTATCTACTTCCCAAATGGTTCTTGCGATAAGACTATTATGTTCTTTAGCAAGACTATTTAATTTTTCCTTAACGGTAGAATAATCTGCTTGCCCGCTTAATACTGCTGCACCTGGGAACAGGGTTTGTGGAAGAGAGTCTTTCCAAAAGGACAAAGCACCAATCAGAAAGAGTGCAAGAAGAAGATTGCTGATGAAGAGAAATATACGTTTCATAGGAACCTCTTTCTAAAAAAGAGGGAGATCAACCTCCCTCTTCATTGCAGTTATGCGAATTATAGCTTACTACTTTTTAAAATAAGCACTAAAAAACTAAAGCTTTACAAGGCGTCGAAGAAAACCCTTTCATAATTTTATTTTACTCCTTTTTTAAAAATAAAACAAGTGATGATAGGACTTCGTATAGTAGATATTTTCAAAAAATTCTCCAATCTTACAAAAATGTAAGATTAAAGTCTCTTTTGTAAGGTTAGGTTATGGCAAGCAGTCTTTTTTTGATGTAAACTAGACTCATAAAGAACAAAGGAGTAACATCATGAAACAAATCTTACATAAGAAAACAAGAAAACCAAGCCACAAAGATATCGAGCGCGTTCAGCTGGGATGCGCTATGATGCAAGCAACATTTCATTTGATGGGATATTAAGAAAGGAGATTCTCATGACACTTTTAGATGTAAAACACGTTCAAAAAATTTATAAAACTCGTTTTCAGGGCAACCAAGTAGAAGCCCTCAAGGATATTCACTTTACCGTAGAAAAGGGTGACTACGTTGCCATCATGGGTGAGTCTGGTTCTGGTAAATCAACTCTTCTCAATATCCTAGCTATGCTGGACAAACCAACACGTGGTCAGGTTTACTTGAATGGAACAGACACCGCAACCATTAAAAATTCACAGGCTTCTAGCTTCCGTCGTGAAAAGCTGGGATTTGTCTTCCAAGACTTTAACTTGCTAGATACTCTGTCTGTTAAGGACAATATCCTGCTTCCACTTGTCTTGTCAAGAAGACCTATTACAGAGATGATGAAGAAATTGGTGGTGACAGCTGAGAATCTAGGCATCAACCAATTGCAAGAGAAGTACCCTTACGAGATTTCAGGTGGCAGAAACAGCGTGTAGCAGTAGCCCGCGCCATCATCACAGAACCTGAAATTCTGCTTGCGGATGAGCCAACAGGAGCCCTTGATTCCAAGTCCTCTGCAGCCTTACTTGATGTCTTTGATGAAATCAATGAGCGCGGCCAAACCATTCTTATGGTAACCCACTCAACAGCAGCAGCCAGCAGAGCTAAACGTGTACTCTTTATCAAAGACGGCATTCTTTACAATCAAATCTACCGCGGAGAGAAGACAGAGCGTCAGATGTTCCAAGAAATTTCTGATACCTTGACTGTCATGGCAAGCGAGGTGAATTAGTATGTTTCGATTAACCAATAAGTTAGCGGTATCGAACTTGATTAAAAACCGCAAACTCTACTATCCTTTTGCGCTGGCTGTTCTCTTGGCAGTCACCGTCACCTATCTCTTTTACTCTCTAACCTTCAATCCCAAGATTTCGGAAATCCGTGGAGGATCAACCATTCAAGCTACTCTAGGATTTGGTATGTTTGTCGTCACACTTGCGTCAGCCATTATCGTCCTTTATGCCAATAGTTTTGTCATGAAGAACCGTTCCAAAGAACTGGGGATTTATGGCATGCTGGGTTTGGAGAAACGTCATCTGATCAGTATGACCTTTAAGGAGTTAGTGTTATTTGGAATTCTAACTGTTGGAGCGGGTATCGGTATTGGAGCCTTGTTTGATAAGTTAATTTTCGCTTTCTTGCTCAAACTGATGAAATTGAAGGTGGAACTGGTCGCTACCTTCCAGATGAAAGTTGTCATTACAGTACTTGTTGTCTTCGGTTTGATTTTCCTAGGCCTCATGTTCCTGAATGCCCTTCGAATCGCCCGTATGAATGCCCTCCAGCTCTCACGTGAGAAAGCTAGCGGTGAGAAAAAAGGTCGCTTCCTTCCTCTCCAAACGATTCTTGGTTCCATTAGTTTAGGGATTGGCTACTATCTTGCCCTTACGGTAAAAGATCCTCTTACAGCCTTAACAACCTTCTTCCTAGCTGTTTTGCTGGTTATAATTGGTACCTATCTCTTGTTTAATGCAGGGATTACAGTCTTCCTACAAATCTTGAAGAAAAACAAGAAATATTATTACCAACCAAATAACCTTATCTCAGTGTCTAACTTGATTTTTCGTATGAAGAAATGCGGTTGGGCTGGCAACTATCGCTATTTTGTCAACAATGGTTTTAGTAACCATGTCAGCAGCGACTAGTATTTTCAATGCCTCAGAAAGCTTTAAAAAAGTTCTAAATCCTCATGATTTTGGGGTTTCAGGGCAAAATGTTGAAAAAGAAGATTTAGACAAACTCTTGAGCCAGTTTGCAAGTGACAAAGGTTATAAGATTAAAGAGAAAGAAGTGATTCGTTATACTTACTTTGGTGTTGCAAACCAAGAAGGAACTAAGTTAACACTTTTTGAAAAAGGACAAAATCGTGTCCAACCCACAACAGTTTTCATGGTATTTGACCAAAAAGATTATGAAAATATGACTGGGTCAAAAAAACTGTCTCTATCAGGAAATGAGGTCGGACTCTTTGCAAAGAATGAGGGAGTTAAAGAACAGAAAACTCTAACTCTGAATGATCATCAATTTTCTGTAAAAGAAGAATTTAATAAAGATTTTATTGTCAACCATGTCCCAAATCAGTTTAATATTTTGACTGCTGATTACAATTACCTTGTTGTACCTGATTTACAAGCCTTTTTGGATCAATTCCCAGATTCGGCTATCTATAATCAGCTGTACGGTGGTATGAATGTAAATGCCAGCGAAGAAGAACAACTCAAGGTCGCTGACGAGTATGATAAATACCTCGATCAATTTAATGCACAATTAAACACGGAAGGTAGCTATGTTTATGGTAGCAATCTAGCAGATGCTAGTTCTCAGATGAGTGCTCTCTTTGGTGGTGTCTTCTTTATCGGTATTTTCCTATCCATTATCTTTATGGTCGGAACCGTTCTGGTCATCTACTACAAACAAATTTCTGAAGGCTATGAAGACCGTGAGCGCTTTATTATCTTGCAGAAAGTCGGTTTAGATCAAAAGCAAATCAAGCAAACCATTAACAAACAAGTTTTAACTGTTTTCTTCCTTCCTTTGCTCTTTGCCTTCATACATCTCGCCTTTGCCTACCATATGCTTAGTCTGATTCTAAAAGTGATTGGTGTACTGGATACAACTATGATGTTGATTGTGACCTTGTCTATCTGCGCTATCTTCCTCATCGCCTATGTGCTGATTTTCATGATTACTTCAAGAAGTTATCGCAAGATTGTCCAAATGTAAAAAAAAGATACCTCGACTTGAAAATCGAGGTATTTCTTGTATTTTATACTCAATGAAAATCAAAAAGCAAACTAGGAAGCTAGCCGCAGGTTGCTCAAAGTACTGCTTTGAGGTTGCAGATAGAACTGACGAAGTCAGTAACCATATATACGGCAAGGCGAAGCTGACGTGGTTTGAAGAGATTTTCGAAGAGTATTAAATGCTGAAAAGTTGTCCTAGCAGAAAGGTAACTCCCATAGTTAAGAGACCAATAGCAAGGTTCCGAATCATAGCTGTTTTGGTTGGGGCTTTTCCAAGTTTGGCACTAGTGTAACCAGTGAGAAGAAGGGCCACACCGACGATAAGGACAGTAGCAGGGATGCGGTATTCACTTGGGAAAATGGTAATTGAAAGCATGGGTGGTAAGCTACCAAGGAAAAAAGAAATAAAGCTAGAGATAGCAGCGTGCCAAGGATTGGTAAACTCTTCATACTCTATCCCATATTTTTTTCCTCTACCAAAGCCTTGAGTGGATTTTTTTAGAAAAGGCCTTTGTTAGTCAAGAGTTGGGCAGAGGTTTCACATTCTCCATTTTGGATATAGGTAACATAGAGGGACTTTTTGGCTAGTTCCATATCTTGGTCTAGCAAGAGTTTGCTCACGCGCAACGGTCGCTTCCTCAGTATCTTTTTTTGAGTTGAAACGGATACATATTCTCCACCAGCCATTGAAAAAGGCACCAGCTAAGATAGTCGCAAATCCTGATAAAAAGATAATCCAGATATTGATCGTAGCACTGGCAACCCCAATAACTACACCAGCAATGGAAATAATTCCCATCATTTGGCACCAAGAACACCCAGCACGTAGGATATTTAAACGACCTGCAAAAATTTGAATCGATTTCGTGATTTGTTTCTGACATACTATTCTCCTTTTTTTATCCAGTATAAAGGAAAAAAATATAGGGAAATCAATCTTTTAAAAAGTATCTGAAAAAAAGTTGCACGATTTTAATGATATAAAAAAATGTCGACATCTTCTCTAATTGATCAAATACCGAAGGTAAAGAGTATAGAATAACATAAAAAAATTTTTAAATTAAATACGATAAACATTTTTGTTCACTTTTATAATCGTTTACAAGAGAAAAAAATTAGTATTAAATCAAATAAAATCCAAATATTTTACGAACTTTTTTTATATTTTTCTTCGTAAACCGCTTTACAGTTCTTAAA
>BNJS01000376.1_pt1 | contig 91060 bp, 109 predicted proteins | sample 8540461 | NCBI WGS metagenome assembly BNJS01 (sample SAMD00202454, study PRJDB9452) | human saliva metagenome | isolation source: human saliva | place: Japan | reverse complement strand
AGCAATTGATTTTTTTCAAGATTTTCTACTCATAAAGCAAGTGTGTAACATTTTTGAAGCCATCTTCATTACCTCTTTCTTTTTACTAATTCCATTATACCCTTAATTAGAAAAATTTACTAGAAACTAAAACGATAGACTCTACTCTGTATTTCAGCTTCAATCAATACTTTCACGACTTTTCTTACGAATATTTCGCATAACCAAAAGTAGGATAAGGACGAAGAGCCATTCTAGAAAATAAAATGCAAACTCATTGTTCGTCAAGAGAACATCCACTTCCATTCTCTTACCAAGTAAATCCGTTACCGGACCAATCAAGATAATCAATAGACGTCGGAGGAAAAAAAAAATCTGGACACCATACAACATATGAATTTTCATTACCGTAGCGCTTGAATTTTGTTCCTTGGTGAAATAAGATAAGGCAATTGCGTTTAAGAATACTATCATTGTTATTTTAAACGTATCCATACTGAGGATAACAGCATCAAAGAAAGCTAGCCGAACATGAACATAGGGAATTAGGTAAAACACAAGGATACCTAACAAGGCTGGAAATAGAACTTTTATAACTGAAGATGGAAAACCTGATTTCAGTTTTGTATAGAAAACCACCGCAATAACAGGAATTAGAATATAAAGATAGTTTAAGACCAAACTAAAACTCAATTCATTATTTGTGGCTAAAGCAACTAGAAAACCTGAAGATAGGAATAGTCCGAGAGGAACTAATTTGCTTAAAGTATAGCTTACTTTCAACCCATAACGCACATGGAAACCATCAATAAAAGAAAAAATGCTTATAAATAATAGACAAGAGATGAGTCCGAGAGCAACAACAGATGGTGTTAAATATTCTCCAAATGCATTTGGAATCAGTTTTACTTGACCATCTTGATAAACGCCTACCAAAGAGTTAGTCGTTCCTAAATCAATACCTACTATCATACATCACTCTCCATTTTTAAATAATATAGTTCCAATAAATACCAGTATCACTTCCACAAGCGGTGGTATATGATTAATCACCCAATCCGGATCACCCGCAGCAATAAATGAAAAAATATAAATAGTTGCTGCGATATAAAGAGTTGCTTTATTGCTATTCACCATTCCATTCCAAAGCAGGATGGTTGCTATCACAAAGCTAATAATATGGATTCCCAAAAGGTACAAAAAGCCACCAGCCCACGCTCCCATTGAAAAGAGACCAAATAAAAGTAAAACTATATAAGCAATGGCTAAGAACAAAGCAATAGAAAGAATTACAGAATTTCCGACTCTCTTTTCTGACTTCATTTCATCATTCGGAAAAAGATTTTCATCTGAAACAAATGCCTCTTTTTCTTTATCTACTTCAGGTTTTTTTGTTGATCTGTCATAACTCTCACCCAACCTTTATATTATTTTTCATGGACTCTTTAAGTCAATTATACAAAATTTTACTACTATTTCTACAATATTCATGTGTTTCATTCATGATATTCTTGAAATAGAATGGAAATTTCCTTAAATAAAATCAGCCTCTGCAATAGCCTTTTTGACTTCTTAAATCGGCAGATGAACTAGTTCTACTTCTTTTTCTCGATAAAGATATTCAGCATATTCGTCGATTTGATACTGATGTCTGTAAACGACTCGTTTACAGCTAACTTGGAGTAACTGCTTGGTATAATTAAGACAAGGTAAATGCGTCACATAAGCTGTGAAGCCTTTGGGAATCACTCTTTCACCTCCCTGTAAAATAGCATTTACTTCCGCATGAATCGTCCGGAAACAGTGTCCCTCGACCATGAGGCAACCATCCTCTAAACAATGATCTGTCCCAGAAACGGATCCATTATACCCGGTTGCGATGACCTTGTTATCCTTAACAAGAACAGCTCCCACATTAGCACGATTACAGGTTACCCGATTCGAAATCAATAAAGCCTGTGCTACAAAATACTCATCCCATGCCAGTCGATTGTGTATCACCTTTGTATCCTCTATTTCTCCTCATATTGGTTACGATTAGTTTCATTATAGCATGAAATCAGCAAGAAAAAAAGACTGAGAAAATCTTCCCAGTCTTATGAATAATTATTTACCAAGTTTTGCTTTAGCTGCATCTGCAAGAGCAGCGAAAGCCGCTGCATCGTTAACAGCCAAGTCCGCAAGCATTTTACGGTTAACTTCGATTTCAGCCAATTTCAACCCATGCATCAATTGTGAGTATGAAAGTCCGTTCATACGAGCTGCCGCGTTGATACGAGTGATCCACAATTTGCGGAAGTCACGTTTTTTCTGACGACGGTCACGGTATGCATAGTAGTAAGAGTTCATTACTTGTTCTTTTGCAGTACGGAACAAGATGTGTTTAGCTCCATAGTAACCTTTTGCTAATTTAAGAATACGTTTACGACGTTTGCGTGATACAACGCCACCTTTAACACGTGCCATTTATATTTCCTCCAATATTTCCTAGAATTGTTAACTTACAAATACGCGATTATTTCAAGCGAGTAAGCATTGCTTTGATACGTTTGAAATCTCCTGAATGCACCATAGATGCTTTACGAAGATGACGACGTTGTTTCTTAGTTTTTCCGTGGAAACGGTGAGAAGTGTAAGCACGGAAACGTTTAAGTCCACCAGAACCTGTACGTTTGAAACGTTTAGCTGATGCGCGGTGTTTTTTTGTTTTGGCATGATATTTTTCTCCTTTTTTTAACTTTCTGACAGATTATTTCTTGTCAGTTGCTGGGGCCAACTGCATGAACATTTGACGACCATCCATTTTAGCACGTTGTTCGATGATAGCAATATCTTGAGTTGCTTCAGCGAAATCGGCTAAAACTTTTGCTCCAATCTCTTTATGGGTAATCATACGACCCTTAAAGCGAATGGAAACCTTCACTTTGTTCCCTTTTTTTCAAGGAACTTGCGAGCACTGCGAAGTTTCGTATCGAAATCACCCTTATCAATAACTGGGCTCAATCGAACTTCTTTCACGGTCACAACGCTTTGTTTTTTGCGTTGCTCTTTTTGTTTCTTCTGGTACTCAAATTTGAACTTACCGTAGTCCATAATTTTCGCAACAGGAGGTTTAGCTTGAGGTTGAATGAGAACCAAGTCCACATTAGCGTCGTCCGCAAGTGCTTGCGCTTCACCAAGTGGTTTGATACCCAATTGTTCGCCCTCAAGACCGATTAAGCGAACTTCACGTACACGAATTTCATCATTGATGAATAAGTCTTGCTTTGCTATGGTTTTCACCTCTTTTTTTATTTTTAGAGAAAAACAAGAGCGGACTTGCTAACGCAAATCCGCTCTACATGATTATAGTTCATTTCTGAAACTTGATCCGTAGGGGCCAGACAACGTTAGTCGCAAGGCGAGAAGTTCTCACTTCTGCTTTTCTCATCTTGTATATGATATCAAGTTTTTTCCTACTTGTCAAGATAAAAATAATCTTTTTTAATTTTTTTCTAATATTTGAATTTAATTTCAACTATTGGTTACGAGAATAGTATATCTCATGTGGTTTTACATGATTCCCTAGTAACTCAGAGACTGTAACAAAGCTATACCCTTGTCCCTGCAAATATTCAATAACCTTTGGTAGTGAATTTACTGACGTCTGGTGAATATCATGCATCAATATAATAGAACCATCAGTCGTTTGACGTTGGACTTCTGTCAGAATCGCTGCTTCGTTTTTACTCTTCCAGTCTAAGCTATCTACATTCCACATGATAAAGCTCAAATCGAGACTATTACGGATATCATCTGAAATGGCACCATATGGTGGACGCATCAATTTTGTACTCTTCCCAAGCACACTTTTAATAGCATCTTCTGTATCCGTAATTTGTTTCTTAGCATCTTCTAATGAGAGTTGTGTTAAAACTGGATGGTTCCAACTATGATTTCCGACTTCATGCCCCTCAGCCTGCATACGTTTGAGGATAGCTTCATTACCTGCAATATTTTTTCCTTGTACAAAGAAGGTTGCTTTGATTTTGTACTTAGCTAAGATGTCCAAGGCTTGTGGTGTTGTATTACCATCAGGACCATCATCAAAGGTAAGAGCTACCACTTTTTTATGTTTTTCTGCTTGAACTTTTTTATAAAGTTCAGCATCTTTTTCTGTTAGATAGGATGTCTGAATAAAATCAAAGAAATCTGAAATAGGCATTGCTATTTCTTCTACATTAGTCATTGCTTTGACTGGATATAGAACTAATTGACTATCTTTGTAAGCAAACTTCCAGCTTGACAATTCTGCAGCTGAGAAATCAGCTGAAACTTGGTCAACAACTGATTGATCTACTTTTTTATCTTGGAGAGTTGACTTAACTCCCTCAAGGATTTTTTCTTTGGCTGTTGATGGGTCTGTAAAGAGTTGATCCAAGGTAAAGATAGAGCCGTCCTCTTTCAGATACAGCTGGTCTAAAGTAGTATTTTCTAATTCAACGACATTAGAATTGGCCAAGTCATAGGCTTGTTTTTTTATCAAACGATTTTCAACCCCAGTTAAAGAGGAATCCCCTTTTTCTGAGTAATAAAAAATCAACTGTTCTTTACCCTCTACTTTTTCAGTGATGTCTTTTACGATGACATCTTTGACAGGGGAAATAAGGCTGTCTCCAACTAGTGGATAATAGGTGATGATTTCTGATTTCTCTTTGCGGAAATGCTCTTTTTGACTTCCTTGGGAGTAGGCTTCTTCTTTTTCCTTCTTGAGACTCTCAATTTTTTGTTCAAAGGCTTGTTTATTCAGCACTTTATTGGCAATCACACTACCGAGTGCTAACATTGTTAGAAACAAAAGCAAGACAAGAGTGCCAAGCTTTTTATTGTTTCTCTTCTTTACTTTATTCTGGGGTAATCTCTTTTTTGTCATAGTCTTATCATATCAAATATGAACTATAATTTCAATGAAAACATGGCATGGAAATATTTAAAATAGGTAAAGAAAAGTAAAAGAATCCTAGGAAAATCTAGGATTCTTTTATAAATTAGAAACGGATACTTTCTCTTGTTTTTTCATAAGAAGTAACGAAGCGATTGGTAACACCAGGCTCAGCAACTTCTAATGCTTGAGAGATTTTTTCGAAAGATGCTTGGTAATCAAATGTTGTTTCAAAGATATTCAAAGCTTCTTGGAAAGCTTGTTGAATACGATCATCAAATGATCTGTAACGGTTCGAATATTGAAGCAATTGTTCTGTCAATGTTGCATTTTGAACAATACTGTATGTTTCTTCTTCCAACATATTCATATCATTTGTCGCAATCTCAAGAATACGATTCACAGATTCGATATTCACTTGCGCTTGTTCCAACTCAGCCATCAGGTCTTCTGTACTGTGGCTTGCATCAAAGAAGAGCTTCAAGAATTTTTGTGGAATTCCTGGAAGATTTCTTTTCTCCATGTAGCGTTTAATCGTATGCAGACGGTTGACATATACATTTGCTTTTTGACGAGCATTGATGTCATCTTTTTCAATTTTAACGAGACGTTCGCTAACACCGATTTGGTCATCTTCAATATCTTTTAATGTAGATTGGAGATTTTCCAGACGTTCTTGTAATACAGAATATGCTTCTGAAACTTCTGACTCTGCATTATTCATTTCTTCAATAGTAGCATTCAAGGCTGAGATATCAGCTTGAAGACGACGAACTCGATTCACATCGCTTTCTGAAATCAAATAGGTTTTCCCAAGACGTTCGATATCTTTAACTAGTACCTGATTGTTTTCTTTCAAGTGTTTAAGATAGGTAGGAAGGGTAGTTACCAATTTCTCAAAAGCTTTATGGGCTGCAATTTCACGAGTGAAAATATCATAAAGTGCATTGACTTCTTCTTGGATTTGAGTATTTTCATACTCTGCATTATCCAACTCCAATGTACGGATATTTTCGTGATTATTCTTCAAGGCTTCATAGAGAAGTTGAAGACGAGATTCGATATCAGTTTCTACAAAATGGTAGTTTTCATCTAAAAGCTTGCGGTAACCAGCTTCTAAATCTTCAAGTTGTTCTGGCAATTCAGTAGTAAGCTTAGCGACAATCGCTGGAATTCTTTCAACGATATGCGTCAATGCTAAAATATGATTTTCAGCGTTATCTAAAATGCCTGCTGCTTCAACCGGATCTCCTGATGAATTCAAGGTTACAAATTGAGAAAACTCAGATTGGATGTTCTCCAATTGTTTTTCAATTTCTGGAAGAGCTTGACCATATTTCTCAGGATCTTCAGCTACAGTATTTTGTAGTTTCTCAAATAAATCTAGGGCATGCAGAACACGTCCACTATTTTTTGACTCTTGTTTTTCCAACTCAGACAAGGCATTACGAATTGCTGCAATATCTTCTTCAACAAGTTGGATTTGACTTTCAATTTGATCAATCTGGTGCTTAGCTTTCAAAAAACGGAATGAGTTATTGTATCCTTCAGCTTCAAAGAGGTTATTCTCGATATCTGCAAAAGAGTTCAGAGACAAATCTACCCATTTTTGGTTCCATTCTCTAAAAGCAACCTGACTTTGACCAATCAGATGCATGTTTTTTACAACCTCTACCTCATCATTAACAGGAAGGTTATATAGTTCTTCTTTTTTTTCTTCTAAAGCTGCAAGTCTACTCTCATTTCGTTTACGTAGCAAAATTGCTACTGCAAAAGCAATAAGAAGCAGGACTGCAATTCCAATCAAAGTAATAATCAACTGATTATTTGACATATCAAACTCCTTTTATACATGACACAATTGTAATGATTATATCATATTTTTCAAACCTTGGAAACTATTTCCCAATATTTTTATACGTCAAGAGTACTGTAAACAGCGTTTTCTTCGATAAATTCTCGACGTGGTTCTACTCTATCACCCATGAGCATATCAAAAATCTTATCTGCTTCTGCAGCGTCATCTACTGATACACGAGCCATGAGACGATGGTCAGGATTCATCGTAGTTTCCCAAAGTTGGTGGTCATCCATCTCTCCAAGACCTTTATAACGTTGAATGGTTGGTTTAGAACGACCTTCGCTGTAGCGAGCTAGGGCTTCTTGTAGGCGGATTTCTTGGTCTGCGCCTGGTTGAATATATTCTTTAATCTCACTACCGACTTTAACACCGTAAATTGGTGGTTGAGCGATATAAACATAACCAGCCTCTAGAACGGGTTTCATATAACGATAAATCAGAGTTAATAAGAGAGTACGAATATGGGCTCCATCGACATCGGCATCTGTCATGATAACCAGTTTTTGATAGCGAGCTTTACTAACATCAAACTCAGCGCCAAATCCTGTTCCCATAGCTGTGAAAAGACTGCGAATCTCCTCATTAGCAAGGATTTTATCCATAGTTGCCTTTTCAACGTTAAGGATTTTACCACGAATTGGTAAGATGGCTTGGAACTCACGATTACGTCCTGATTTTGCAGAACCTCCTGCAGAGTCTCCTTCGACGATGAAAAGTTCAGTTTCAGCTGGATTGTTTGATGAACAGTCCGCTAATTTTCCTGGAAGATTTGAAATTTCTAAACCAGATTTCTTACGTGTAACTTCACGCGCACGCTTGGCAGCAACACGCGCTTTGGCAGCCAAAATCCCTTTTTCGACGATGCGCTTAGCAATCTGTGGATTTTCCAAAAGGAAGTCAGAAAATGCATCGCTGAAGAGGCGATTGGTAATCTTCACAACTTCACTATTTCCAAGTTTGGTCTTAGTTTGACCTTCAAACTGAGGGTTTGGATGCTTCACAGAGATAACGGCTGTCAATCCTTCACGGACATCCTCACCTGTTAGGTTATCTTCGTTATCTTTTAGAAGTTTGTTTTTACGAGCATAGTCATTGATAACACGAGTCAAGGCAGTTCTGAAACCTTGCTCATGTGTTCCACCTTCATGGGTATGAATATTGTTGGCGAAACTCATGACATTCTCGTGGTAACCCGTTGTGTACTGCATCGCAACTTCCACTGTAATATCATCCATTTCACCATCTGTGTAGATTGGTGTATCAAAGATAACATCCTTGTTTTCGTTGATGTACTCAACGTAGCTCGCAATCCCGCCTTCGTAGTGATAATGCTTGGTTTGTTCAAGCCCTTCACGTTTATCCGTGATGGAGATTTGAAGACCGCGATTCAAAAAGGCTAACTCTTGAATTCGTTTATTTAATTTATCAAAATCAAATGTCGTTGTCTCAGTAAAAATTTCTGGGTCTGGAGTAAAGTGAACGATTGTTCCTGTTTATCCGTATCCCCGATCACCTCAAGGTCTGCAACAACATGTCCACGACGGTATTCTTGGTAGTGAATCTTTCCATTTTTATGAACGCGAACATCCAACTGTGTTGAAAGAGCATTTACAACTGATGATCCTACACCATGGAGTCCACCAGATACCTTGTAGCCGCCACCACCGAATTTACCTCCGGCGTGAAGAACAGTAAAGACTGTTTCAACGGCAGGACGTCCTGTTTTCTCTTGGATATCAACTGGAATTCCACGACCATCATCGATAACTGTAATCGAATCATCAGGTTCAATAAAAGACCTCGATATGACTAGCAAATCCTGCCAAGGCCTCATCGATAGAATTATCTACAATTTCCCAGACTAGGTGGTGAAGACCTTCTTTGGCAGTTGAACCAATATACATCCCTGGACGCATACGAACAGCTTCCAGACCTTCCAAAACTTGAATTTGACTGGCATCATAATCTTGTGCCTGTTGGTTTTTAATATCTTCTGTCATTTTTCCCCTTTTTCTTACATGTCTATTGCTTGTTTTAAGGACACAACATCCTCAAAGAGATAGGCATCTAAGCCTGCAGCATGTCCTGCTTCTACATCAATGGCACGGTCACCAATGACTAGACCTGACGTTATATGATACTTATCACGTAAATAAATCATCGATTCAGGATCAGGCTTGCGTTTAAAACCTGAACTAGCCGTCACTACTTCTGTAAAGTAAGGAGCTATCTCAGTTTTCGCTAGAATCTCCAATACCTGATCGTTTCGATGAGAAACCAAGAAGTTACGGCCACCTTGGTCCGAAATATTTTCTAAAAGAGTAGGAATCCCATCAAACAAAACTGGGTGCTCCAGCTCACGGGCTTCATTTTCCTTATATTTTTCAAGAAAGTTTTCAATACCTGGAGCATACTTTTCGATAGCAAAGGCAGTCGAAACCTTCAAAGCTTCGTAAACACTATCGTGTTCCTGCTCAATCCCGAACTCTGCTAATGTTTCTACAAAAGCTGCTGTAGAAGTTTCATAATTATCAAGCAGGGTTCCACCTAAATCCCAGATGTAATCGTGATATTTCATACCCTTCATTATACCATTTTTTATAAAAAAAAGTGATGTTTACCTTAGTTTTTGCCATTAAAAAAGAGAAGAATCTTCTCCATCAAGAAAGATTCTCCTCCGTTTCTTCATTATTTTTCAAATAGGTCTGTGTAGAGCATGCCATTTCTTAGAGACTCAGCATCTCCGCCCAGTGTTTCAACTAAGTGGTAAGCAAAGGCTAAAGCTGTTGCTGGCCCACGGCTAGTGATAACATTCCCATCCGCTACTACTGTTTCTTTGTGGTAGTGACCGTCAGCAATTTGTTCTTGGACTCCATCATAGCAGGTGAAGTTTCTTCCTTCTAGGAGACCAGCTCGATTCAAAGCAATTGGAGCAGCACAGATGGCTGCCACCTTTTTACCGGTTTCCTCAAATTTTTGAAGTTCAGAGATTAATTGTTCATTGTCCCGCAAGTGGGCAGCACCAGGCATACCGCCTGGAAGGACAATCATGTCATACTCTGATAAATCACCGTCAAACACTCGATCAGCTTGAACTTGAATGGCATGTGAACCTGTCACTTTATCTTCAAATCCTACCATATGGCAGGTGATATTTGCGCGGCGCATGACGTCTACGACCGTCAAGGCTTCAATTTCTTCAAAACCATTTGCTAGGATAACTGCAACTTTAGGCATAGCGACCTCCTTATTTCACTTTTTTCAACACAACTTTTTTACGTTTGAATCTTGTTCGACCACTCTTTTCATCAGCCAAATGGGTTTGGTAGCTCATCGATAACAGCAAACCGACACCAATTAGATTACTGATAATAGCGGATCCCCCTTGGGAAATAAAGGGCAAAGGAATACCTGTCAGAGGGAGAAGACCAGTAACCGCACCAATATTTTCAAAGATATGGAACAAGAGCATCATGATAAATCCAGTTGAGATGTAGGTATAAAACTGATTATTAGATTTTAGGGTAATCTTTAACATGCGATAGATGAGCAGTAGATAGAGTGCAACCACAACAACTGAACCAATAAATCCAAAATCTTCCGCAATTACTGTGAAAATCATATCACTCTCGCGGACTGGAATAAGGAGATTAGACACATTAAAGCCTTGACCAAAAATTCCACCGCTACCAATCGCAATTTGACCCTGCGCCTGTTGATAGGTAGTCGTTTGGGCATAATCAAAGGGATTGAGCCAAGCTAGGATACGGTTAATCTGATAAGTTGGCATCCCAATCTGATGCATAAAGGCACGCCCGTCTTTTGTGATAAAGATTGCTAGGAATCCTGCAATCGCCGATACAACTGCTACAAAAATTGGAATAATAATCTTCCAAGAAACACCTGACAATAAGACAAGTCCTGCAAAGATTGCGACAAAAACCATAGCTGTCCCAAGGTCACTTTGCAAAGCTAGCAAAACCATAACTGGCATCGTGAAAACGATCATCCACAAAATCAATAGAAAATCTAAGCCAACGGTTCGTTCTTTGTCTTTATGTTTCTTGGTAAAGGTTACGATAACGTATGCCAGCATCAAAATATAGGATATCTTCATGAATTCGGAAGGTTGAAAGAGTGTATAACCACCGATTGACACCCAGTTTTTTGCACCAGTTGCAGCTACTAAACTCGGGTTGTAGAAGACTAAAGGCAAGACCATCAAGGCTAGACCGAGTCCATATAAATAAGGTGTGGACTGCCAGAGAAATTTTGTGTTAAAAACATGACTATGAAGCTAAAAACAATCCCTAGCGATATCCAAGCCAGTTGTTGTCCAAGTATGGGCCAAACATTGTTTGGATAGTCATGACTAACTGCTATATAAATAGCTACAACTCCAATCACCAACAAACAAAATACTGGTAATATTAAACTATAATCGACCCTAGAGTCGAGAGAACGTTTCATAAAAGGCCTCCTTCATTCTTTCAGGTGTTCATTTCATTGTTTATTTAAAAATTCTTGAACTTTTGAGAATACTTGCTCTCGGCTAATGACTCTAACACGATTGCTTCGAGCCAAAGACTTGCTGATTTGCTTACCATAGCGTTTACTTGCTATGCGGCTATCTAGAATCAGAACTGCAGAGCGTTGCCCCACTCGACGCATGGTTCTTCCAATAGCTTGCTTGAGGCGAATAATGGCCATAGGAAGCTGATAATCGTAAAAAGGATTTTTTCCTTCCAAACGAAGTTCTTGATTCATCTTTTTAGTAAAAGGATCTTCTGGATTTTGGAAAGGCAAACGAGTCACCACTTCAATAACCCGCGGATGTCTTGAAAAATCGACACCTTCCCAAAAACTTCCCGCACCAAGCAAGAGCTCCCGTTCGCCTCTTTCAAAGCGTTTTTTCAATTGGGCAGGTTCTCCGTGCTTGTACTGGGCCAGATGGGGAACCCTCAAAGCATCTGAAACTTGCAACAATAAATCTTTTGCAGTAAATAAGACTAGAATGGGTTCTTCAAGCTGGAATAGTTCTTCTAGAACTTCCAAAATTGCTTGTGCATATTCCTCGGATGAAATTTCTGTCACCAACGGAAAATCATTCACCAACAAGATTTCCTGATTTTCCTGAAACTGTTCGTCCATGCAGTAAAAAGGCGACTTGAGGAAAAACCTAACAATTCTGGTAAAGAAACCCTACTACTGATTTCAAGGGTTGCAGAGATTCCTAAAAGTTGACAGGATTCTGGGAAAATCTGAGAAAAGAGCAAACGATGATTGCGACTAGAAGTGATTTCAACCTTCTTACTAGACACATCTGAAGTCGATAACCAAAATTCTCCCTCAGATGTAAAAAATCTCTGATAGTCCTTAAATTCTGGTAAATTCAACTCAGAAAAATCTTGGTGGAGCTTGTCAATGCTACTAGCTGGGCACATCTTCCGTTTACCAGATAGAAACTGATCGAGTAGGTAAGAAACTTCAAAACGAATACTTTCTAGCAAGCGTCTTTGAAGCATTCCTTCTTCCCTCGATAGAGCTTGGTCTAGTTGATCTAGCAAATCCGTTAACAAATAAGATTTTCGAGAAAGATTTTCCAATGTCAACAAGACTTTCTGGGCTTCATCTAAAATCAAGAGACGCCCTTCTAAGAGACTCGGATCATCTTCAAGTCGAGTAACTAAGTAAGCATGATTGGTCACAAGCAACTTGCAAGAACGAGCCTTTTTCTGACCTCGTTTCCAAAAAAATCCTCTAGCCAAAAGAGAGTCTTTGTGAAGGTTGCCATCATGAACCAAGTTCGGTAAAAAAACTGCTGGTAGCGATAAAGCTGACCAATTTCGTCTAAATCTCCTGTATCTGTTTCAGTCAACCAAACTAGAAGTTGCATCTTGAATCGTGTATACAGACGATTGGACTCTTCTTCCTCTAGAGCTGTATGAAAGGCATCTAGCTTCAAGTAATTCTGAGGACCTTTAAGACTATGAATAGAGATATGGAAAATCTCTTCTAGTCTTTTAGCCTCCTCTTGTATCACCTGATTTTGAAGGATTTTAGTCGGAACACTGAGTAGGATTCCCCCTTCATTCTCAAGTGACAAGGCCGGTAGCAGGTAACCATAGGTTTTCCCGATTCCTGTTTGAGCCTGAATAAAGGAAATGGCTTCCCCTTGTAAAAACTCTTGAACCTTTTGGGCAAATTCTTCTTGTTGACTTCTCTCCTCCAAACCTAGCAAGGCAATATTAGTTTGGAAATCTTTTGAGAGTTTGCGTGGAGAAAGGATTGGCTTCTCTTTTCTTAAGAATAAGCCCTGCACTTCTACCAAATCATGCTCAACGAGGAGAGACTGTTTCTGATAAACTTCCTCGATGACTAGGTAAGATTCATAGAGTAAGCTGTCTGATAAACTCAATAAGCGCTCCAACAACCCTTTTGGCAGTCCAAACATCTTTTGTCTCATACAAAGAAAGAGTTCTGCTGTTGCTTGGGCATCAGATAGGGCTGAATGGGCTTGCTCTAGAGAAATCCCCAACTCTTGGCAAAGAATGCCGAGATTATACTTCTCAAGCTGAGGGTAAAATACTTGAGCCAACTCCACTGTATCGATACGAGGCGTGCGCAATTCATAACCCTCAAAAAAGAGGAATTCTGCCAATAAATTAGCATCGAATTGAACATTGTGCGCAACAAAAACACCGTCTTTGACCAGTTCAAAAATCTTTTCAGCCACCTGAGAAAACTCTGGAGCCTTTGCCAAACGTTTATCAGTCAAACCCGTTAATTCTTTGATATGAGAATCCAAGCGTTCATGAGGGTTGACATCAGTAGCATACTGTTCAACAATCTCACCATCTTCAATGACTACAATTCCCACTTGGATGATTTTTGCCTTGCTTCCGGTACTTGTAGCTTCTAAATCTACAACCACGTACCGATTATTTCTAAAATTCATCACTAAAAATTATATCAAAATTTGCACCATTTGACACCCCTGAACTTTATTTGAAGAGTCAAGTTTCTTGCAAGATTCGAAAAAAAATGATTGAATTAAATTGTAGAAAAGGAGGGAACTCATGAACCCATTAGATTTGTTTAACCAAGTAAAAGAACTCATTGAGAACAAAGATTTTTCTGCAGCAAAAACTTTTGTTGAAGAAAACAAGGATCAACTCGGTGAGTACCTAAGCCAAGCACAAGCTTTGGTTTCAGGCTCAGAAGGACTTGACGGTCTTGTAGATAAGGTCAAAGGCCTCTTCTAATCATCAAAAGACACCTGAAAAATCAGGTGTCTTTTTGTATTTTTTTCATAAATGCAGGAATATGTTGACTAATCGTGGTTGGCAGAACTACAAAGTTGTCCTCAGATAATTTTTGAGCAATTGCTGAATGTAGATAGGTCGCTACTGTCACTCTTTCATAGAGATTTGCTTGGGGAAATTGCCCTGCAAAGCCAGCAATCATCCCAGCCAGAGTATCACCCATTCCCCCAGTCGCCTGATAAGGGCCGCCAACACTCAATTGATAACAATCAGTTTGACCAGCTTGCCAAATTCGGGTAGCAGGACCTTTTTGAACTAGAATCGTTCCTGAAGGAAATCTCTTCAAGGCCTCCCCTGTTTCCTCGGTTCCTTGGGAATCCAAATCTAAGCCTGACAAGACTTGCCATTCCCTTTGGTGAGGAGTTAAAAACAAGATGAGCTTTGGGAAAATTTCATTTCAACCTTCGCTAAAAATAGATAGGGCGCCACCATCCAGTATGAGGGTCTGATCTTGATTTGAATGATTAAAGACTGTTTGGAGAAGCTCTTCTCCACGCTCATCATCCACTAGTCCAGGTCCGACCAAGACAACACTTGCTTTCTGTAACTGTTGCTCAAGTAATTGCTTATCATCAAGGTCAAAAGCCATAGCCTCCGGCAGATGGCTATGCAGAGCTGAAATATTCTCTTTATCCGTTGCTACTGTCACCAAGCCTGCGCCACTTCTAACCGCCCCTAAAGCTGCCATAATAATCGCTCCCCCATAGGGATACGTTCCTCCAATCAAGAGAAGACGACCGTAGTCTCCTTTATGACTAGAACGAGGGACGATCGATGATTACTTTTTTTCAGTAGAGCCTGATCAATGACTTTCATAAAGCTACTCCTTCATGCTTGTTCCTACTTTTTATTATACACCTCACTCCCCAATTAATAAAGGAGAAGACTATATAGTCTTCTCCTTTTTTTAAATAATCAGCCTTTTTGAGAATAGTGAGTTATGAAATCATTATTCTTCCTTGCGTTTCCCATTTAGGAATGCTGCTGATAAGGCCAGACTTAGACCTGCTAGGAAAATAGCTGTATCTGATTGACTTTCCCCAGTTTCTGGAAGTCTTGCTGAGTCTGCTTTTTCCGAAGCATTTCCAAGAACTTGTGAACCCTGAGTCTGCTCAGCAGAAACCTGAGTTTCTGAAGGTTTATCAGATAAACCTCGAATATCTGCAACAGGTTTATCGATTGTTGGAGCTGCTTGGTCTCCTGCGATTCCTAGAGTTTCTGTATATTCTGGGAGCTCGTTCTTATCTGCTTGCACAGCATTGACTCCACCCTTGAATTCAGGTACTTCATTTTTAGCAGCCTTCAACCCAATTAGCTCCGCCCTTGAACTCTGGAACTTCATTTTTAGCGGCTTCGACCCAATTAGCTCCGCCTTTAAACTCTGGAACTTCAACAATTGGTGCTTCTTGGTCTCCTGCAGTACCGATAGAGTTGCTATATTCTGGGACTTCTACTATTGGGGCTGGCTCCTCACCTACTGTACCAATGGCACCCGTATATTCTGGTACATCAACAACTGGAGCTGGCTCATCACCCACTGTACCAATGGCACCCGTATATTCCGGAAGGTCAACAACTGGAGCTGGCTCCTCGCCCACAGTTCCAATAGGATCAGTATATTCTGGTACGTCAACAACTGGAGCTGGCTCCTCGCCCACAGTTCCAATAGGATCAGTATATTCTGGTACGTCAACAACTGGAGCTGGCTCCTCGCCCACAGTTCCAATAGGATCAGTATATTCTGGTACGTCAACAACTGGAGCTGGCTCTTCTCCTACTGTCCCAATAGGGTCCGTGTACTCTGGAACTTCAAGAACTGGAGCTGGCTCCTCACCCTTGCTACTTTTAGCAATTGTTTTCACTCCTACTTCAACAATTTGATCTTTTGCATCTCTTGTTTCAGTATGAACAACCTTACGACTTGTTCCTAATACTTCGACGTAGTCTACCTTTTCTCCATTTTGACCTTCTGAGACGATACGACGTTCATCTTTGCCTAAGTCACTATTCTCACGAATAATTTCCTTGAATGGAATGACAGCTTTCTCAACTTCTAGACTTGGACGGTCTAGAAACAAGAACTTGATCATCCACTGCATGACTAGCTTCTGAACCAGCTTCAAAGTGAAGGCGATATTCTTTCACAAGACTACCATCTTTAGCAAGGAGTCGAATAAGTGTTGGAAGATTGCCTTGATTTGACTCAACGACAGTCGCTACACCGTGACCACTTGTTTGAACAGTCACCTCTGGTTTCGCTCCATTAGCGGTTAATCGATATTCTGAAACCGCAGGATCAAAGTTTTCCAATGCTTTTCCATTAATTGAAATTGTCACTGCAGGTGTTTCTGAATCACTGGCTTTGGCTGGAGAATAGGCACTAAACTCGACCATTGCGAGACCATTAGTGGTTGATTTGCGAGTCATACGTGCGCGAATAGCGGTTGTCTGAATCGGATCAAAGGTAAATTCGATTGGCTTACCAGCCTCGATTGCTCCAGATGCCTTATAAGGAATTTCTTGCCAATTTTCTGCCTTGTTAAACGGATGATCCGCATTTTCTTCATAACGTGAAATGGTGCTTGGTTCAGAATAAGTTGGTCCAACATATCTTTCGAGTACCATTGTCGCTGGTGCATCTGTTCCACTGTCTTTGAAGAACTGAATTGCTACTTTTCCTACAGAGCGAGGTGTAATCTGACCATTCTTCTTAAAGAGAACTCCTACCGACACTTCCTGATTTTTTGGAGTACGAGACCAGTTAGTCCAACGTCCATCCTCATTAAATCGCCCATCGTTGATATAGAAGATTCTATCATTAGAAGCAGCATCGGTATCGTTTGTAGTAGAGGCAAAGGCTTTAGAGTCAGTCGCATTATTGCTTGCATTCTCAGAGATAACCTGATTTCCTCTTGCCAAAACGGTCACTTGCATCTTAGTTGTCAGGTCTGTTCCTAGGATATGACCAAGCACTTCAAAGGTGCCTTCCTGGTCTGTCGCATGTTCAGCCACTGCATCCCATTCTACGGCTAGTTTATCTGTAGTCCAATCTGTTTCTGATGGATAGTAGACTGTCACTTCTGTAGGTAATTGAAGCTTATCGCCAACACTCAATGTTATGGCAGCATTTTCGGCAGCTACTGGTTGCGTAGATTCTTTTTTACCATCACGGAAAATGCGATACTCTTTCAAGATGCTTCCGTCTTCTGCCTTCAAAATGAGGCGTGTTGCTCCTTCTGGGCTTGTAGCAGGGACGATTGTTACCAAACCATTGTCGCTTGCTGTTGCAGTAATCACTTTGCTAGCTTGAGGAATATGATAGTCTGTCTTAGCTGGATTGAAATGTTCAAGGCTCTTGCCATCTACTTGGATAGAAATCTCTGAACTTGAAGCAGCTGGAACTTTATTTCCTAAGATTGTGATTTCGGTCAAACCGACACCAGCCGTTCCATTTGCCTTCTTCATGCGAATACGAACTGCATAGGTCTCAACCTTATCAAATGTAAAGTGGTTAGTTTGGCTTGCGGATAATTGTCCTGGAGCTTTGAGATGTTCAACTTCTTTCCAGTTAGCAGCATTGTTAAATGGATGCTTGGCATCTCCTTGAGCATGATTAACATCAGTTGGCAAATCTGGAATTTCTTGACCAACATAATACTCGATGACATATTCTTTTGGAAGTCCAATCGCACCATCTGTATAGAAATCAACTGAAAGATTGTCGACAAAGCGTTTGGTTAAATCTCCTGAATTACCAAATAAGATAGACGCCCAATCGTTATCAGTATTTGTTTGCCATGTAGTCCATCTATTCTTGACATCTGTATTGGCTCTTGAAACTGTCAAGTCGTTCAGAGTATTGGCCGAATCATCTCCACCAGTATTGGATACGATAGCTGCTGGCAATTGTGAACCTGTCCATTGTTTCGAGATATTATTTCCCGCAACAACCTGACTGGAAACACGAACATGAGCCTTGGTAGTCAGAGAGCTACCAACCAATTGACCTTTGATTTCAAAGATTCCTTCGGTTTGACTAAAGTTAGCTGGCACCTTATCCCAAACGACATCATTATAGACAGTTGTTCCATTAGAATGGTAGGCACGAACGTTAGCTGGTAATTGAACCGTTTCACCCTTAGGAAGAGTCAGGCTGATTTCTTCTGCGATCTGCAAACCTTCAACAGTCACATTTGCCACAGCTTCAATATCTGTACCTTCGACATGACCTTTAAGGGTAAAGCTATGATAGCTAGCAAGTTCTTTTTCATCCACCTTGTCCCAAGTTACAGCTAGCTTACGAGTCAAACCTTGGTCAAATTCTGCTGCGATTTGGTCAGGCAAATTCGGTTGCTGATTGATATCTGTAGAGATTGAAACAGGATGAAGCTTAACAATTTCTTGGCTACTTTGTTTTCTTTGATGACCACTACGGTAGCTACAGATTGTGTCTTCTCTGTTTGGTGTTCAATACGAGGAGTGAGCGTTACACTACCTTTAGTGTAAAGAAGCAAGTTCTGTCCGTTTACCTCCAGATGTCCACCATCAGTAGAACTAGCATCCAAGTGAATATCTGATGCTGAAAATTCAGTCTGTGTACCATCTTCGTAATGCCCAATGACATGATAAGGAAGGACTTGGTCTTCTGTTGCATTTTCTTTACCTTCTACACTTACTTCCAAGCGTGTCAAGGCAGGAGCTTCTTTCACGAATTGAATCAAATATGTTTGAACTAAATCGCCCTTCTGGTCACTCAAGAATACAGAAGCCTGATAATCATTAGCTGCTGAAGCTTGTTGAACTGTAACCTGATAGCCTCTTGTCTGTGCTCCAACACTTGGAATCTCAGCACTATAAGGGAGGGTTACTCGGTAATAGGTCTTTCCAGGCTCAAAGTTTTCAAGAACCTTATCTCCAACTGTGAGACCTGTAACAGTACTTTCGGTTTCCTGATCACTTGCGATAAAGGTTGCTGTCACCTCGTAGTCATTACCTACCAATTTACCAGTTGCTTCCGTACGTCCACCTTCCTTGGTCAAGGCAGAAGGATCTTTCAAGGTCCAAGAAACGACATCTGCATCAACTAAGTTCCCATCTGACAAAACAGCCGTAACAGTCTTGTCCAAATCTTCCACAGCTGTACCAACTGGAACTGTTGCTACCTTAGGCAACCACTTATCGAGCGCAACTACCTTAACTAGGGCTTCAGCCTTAGCTTCGAGACCTTCCACACTACCTAGGACTTTTTTCTCACCAGCACTTGCAAGGAGATCATCCGGGATTGTCCAAACCACAGCTTTTTCTTCGACACTACCATCACTATAAATAGCTGTTACTGTCTCTGGTAGTTTAGGATTTTCACTGACATCAGTAGTCGCCTTAACAGGGGCAAAAGAGACAAAGTGACGATTTTCTTTCTTGCCTGAAACGGTTGTGACTGTTGCCTGATCTGAAGCCAAGCCTGCAGAATCCGCATAAAGAGTGAATTTGCCTTCTTTTTCAGTGGATTTAACAATGACAACACCTTTACCATTGAAGGCTTTTCTCTGCCATGTGCCATCTTTCTGAGCTTTGTAGCGTTCACGGCTAGCTTGTTCCCCATTGTCCACACCGACGATTTGTCCTTGGCCATGAAGATTGAAATGAACAAGATTATTGGCAGTTGGAACGACATTGCCATCCTCATCGACGATTTCATAATGGATATAAGACAAATCTTTACCGTCTGCAGTGATAACATGTTCTTCCTTGGTGAGACGAACTCTAGCTGGCTCCCCTGCTGTTGTCACACTATCACGCGCAATCTCTTTACCATTTTCATCACGAGCAATAGCTGTTAAGGTACCTGGTTTATAGTCCACCAACCACTCAAGATACAATTCACTTGGTTTAGCTCCCTCGTGATAAGGGCGACCATCTTCAGTTGTTTTCTTAACAAATTCTTTCTTACCGAGGGACTCATTGTTCAAGAACAATTCTACGCTAGCAGCATTTGAGAAGGTCCGAACTGGAACTTTGCCATTGACCAGCATATTACGTTCCTTGAGCGTTTCTTCAGTCCAATTCCAGTGAGGCATGATGCGAACAGTTGGTTTTTCTTTGGCACTATACCATTCACTACGGTAGAGATAGAAGTCATTCTTAGGCAAGCCTGCCGTATCAATGATACCAAAGTAAGAGCTTTTTACTGGTGTGTTATCTTGGTTATGCCATGGTGTTGGTTCACCGATATAGTCGAAACCAGTCCAGATGAACTGACCTGCATAGCCAGCACGATCACGGTCAAAAGTCCAAGATTCAGTAGCTGTTCTACCCCAGGCTACACGGTCATTACCATAGTCTGATTGTTCATAGTGACGATTTGGGCGATTGTCGTGCCAGAGTAAATGAGCAGGATCAAAATAAGAATCACGAGTTCGAGTTGCTGAAGAAGTTTCAGAACCGTAAATCAACCAGTCTGGATGGGCTTTACGAACTGCATCATAATTACGCTCACCATAGTTCATACCAACAGCATCCATGATTGCTGCTAATTCTAAGAACAAGCCTGTAGAAGCACGACTGAATTTATTTTCACCCATAGTCACATAGCGTTCTGTATCAATTGCTTTGATGACAGCTTTCAAACGCTTGGCTGTTTCTAGTGAACGTTTTCCACCATCAGCCTCATCCACTTCATTACCGAGCGACCACATGATGATTGAAGGATTATTTTTATCTCGTTCAACCATGGTTCTGAGGTCAAAATCAGACCATTTTTCCCCCTTCTTGGCTTCTGGGTGAGTTGCATCTTGGTCAAAGAAACGTCCATAGTCATAAGTTTTCTTGCCACGATACCAAGTATCAAAGGCTTCTTCTTGCACCAAAAGTCCTAGACTTGCCGCAGCATCAAGTAACTGTGGACTTGCTGGATTGTGGGTTGTACGGATAGAGTTAACTCCCATATCTTTCAGGAGTTTTAATTTTCGGTAGGTTGCCTTATAGTTTTCTTCTGCCCCCAAGGCTCCATTGTCATGGTGGATACTAACCCCGTGGAATTTCATTCTCTCACCGTTAAGAGAGAATCCCTCCTTAGCTGTCCAGTTGAAATAACGATAACCAAAAGTATCTTCTGTCACATCAACTAGCTGACCTTCATTATAAACCTTTGTTTTCAGAACATATAGTTGAGGATGGTAGCTTTTTGTTGTCCAGAGAGTTGGTTTATTAACCAGGATTGTTTGCTTAAAGTCAGCTGTCTCATTTCCTGCTAGGTTCTTGGTTACAGAACGAACCAAATCTGAAACAGCCTTGCCTTCCTTAGTAAAAATCTGTTGCTCCACAAATACCTTGGCTAGAGTCTTGGCAGTATTTTTAATCTTGCTTTGGATTTGAGTTTCAACATTGCCATCTTTTTGTTGAGCTAATTTCGGAGTTGTAATATGATTTCCATTTTCAGCCACCTGCACCTTGTCACGATAGCTAAGCGTCACATCACGATAGATACCACTTCCTGAGTACCAACGACTACTTGGTTGCTTATTGGTAACTTGAACAGCAATGGTATTTTCACTGCCATCTTTATTTAAAAATTCAGTGATATCATATGAAAAATGATTGTAACCACTTGGATAATGACCTACAAATTTACCATTTACATAGACCTTGGAGTCCATGTAAACTCCATCGAAGTTGATCCGAACATCCTTGTCCTTGGCAGCTTCGTCTACAGTGAAGGTCTTACGATACCAGGCAGTACCCCCGTTTAATTGACCACCTTCATTTCGAGCAGGAGATTTGTGATCAAAATCAAAATAGATACTCCAGTCATGAGGAAGGTTCAACTTAGACCAGTCATGAACGTCTACATCTTTCTTAGAAAAATCACCCTGGGCATTTAATTTAAAATACCAGTCTTTATTGAAATTTTGTTTTCTTTCCTGTAAAAGTTGGACTTCTTTTTCTTTCTCTTTGGTAACTTGAGGTAATTCTGTTGAAGATATTCTTTCTTCCTTAGCCTTATCGTCAGATACCGGTTTATTCTGATTAGCTTCAGCAGTATGTTCTTCCAAAACTGCTGGCTTTTCAGTATTCACTTCTGCCACTGAAGGTTCTTTCTCATTCACTTCAGCAGCTGGTTTTTCAGTCTTTTCTTCCTTAGGACTAACTACTTCCGCTTCCTTTTTTTCCTTAGGACTTATTTCCTCAGTTACTTTATCTTCAGTTACTGGTTTTGGTGCTTCATCCGTATCTTTTTCTTCTTTTTCGGTAGCGGAATCTTGTGGGCCATTTTGCTCCGCTTTTGCAATGGCTGCAGCTAGATCATCTGGAAGTTTATCCAAAGGTTGAACTTGATGAATTGTTTCTTCAGTGGTACTTGACGTTTCAGTTTCAGCTGCTTGAGCTACCTGAAGACCAAAGATACTAGCTCCAATCATAACCGAAGCCGCACCAATAGCAAATTTACGAATACTAAAATGACACCGTTTTTCAAAAAATCTCTTATCCATTATGGTTCCTTTCTAAGTTTTAGTAAGCGATTACATTTTTCCTCAAAAAATAAACCTCCCTCTAGACGCTTACTTATTTTTGCATATACATATTGATGCTTTTAATATATCAAAATAGTAGAAGTTTTTCAATAATTTGTGGAAGTTTTACTGGAATTTTAGTAGAAATAGAGCAAGAAAAAAACAAGTCCATTAGAACTTGCTTTTTAAAAATTCATTAATGATTGTAGTAGAAATTAGTCTCTATCCAGCGTTCTTAAAGCTGCCTGATAAGTCTGTTCCATCAGCATGGTAATGGTCATTGGACCAACTCCACCAGGTACAGGGGTGATATGACTAGCAATTGGTGCAACAGCATCGTAATCAACATCTCCACAGAGCTTGCCATTTTCATCTCGGTTCATCCCCACATCAATGACAACTGCACCTGGTTGACAAAGTCAGCAGTCACAAATTTGGCGCGACCGATGGCTACGACCAAAATATCGGCTTTAGAAGCTACTTGGGCGAGATTGTGGGTACGAGAGTGGGTCAAGGTTACAGTTGCATTTTTAGCCAACAGTAACTGGGCCATAGGCTTCCCGACAATATTGGAACGACCAATTACGACCGCATTTTTACCTTCTAAGTCAATCCCATATTCATGAAACATTTCCATAATTCCTGCAGGTGTTGAAGGAATCATAACTGGGTGACCAGACCAGAGACGCCCCATGTTGAGAGGGTGGAAACCATCTACATCCTTTTCTGGATCAATAGCTAGTAAAACAGCTTCTTCATCGATGTGTTTTGGTAATGGCAACTGGACCAAAATCCCATGCCATGCTGGATCTTGATTGTATTTAGCGATTAATTCTAACAATTCCTCTTGAGTAATGGTCTCCGGAGCTCGCACGACTTCACTTTGGAAGCCTGCAGCGATAGCAGAACGCTCCTTGTTGCGTACGTAAACTTGGCTTGCTGGATTTTCTCCGACTAAAATAACGACCAATCCTGGAACCAAACCTGTCTCTTCCTTTAATTTGGCTGTTTTTTCAGCCAACTGTCCTTGTAGCTTGGCTGCCAAAGCCTTTCCATCAATCATCTGTGTCATGTATTTTCTCTTTTCTAACAAATATTTTCTATTATAACAAAAAATCGTTCGGCATTCTAACACTTCTTACCTAAGATACTCTATAGTCTGAAACTATAAGAAAAAGCCCTTAGATTATTCTAAGGGCTTAAATTTCAAATCGTTTAAGTTCAGAATCACTAAGCTCTTTAAATTCTTTACCTGTTTTTTTAGATATTCATTTATTTTTCCGAGATTATACGTCATAGGTTCTGGCTTAACTCCATTTGGTAAACCAACCAGTCCATCAACCTCCATTAACGATTTGTTTTTAATTGCGTTTAAAGTTGTATCAGTCATGTAACTTTCTACCCTCCCTTAACCTTGATTTAATTATAAATCATTCTATGCTTCAATACAATTAAAAACAAACTACACCCGACAGATATTCAAAATCCTGCTTCACAATATTTTGTTCACTTTAATTTATCAATAGTTTTTAAATATCTTTATGACTATACAAGTATACATATTTTCCTATTCTACTTACAGAGAAGGAACTTCGAAATTAATGTTTCAAGACTAAGTGAAAAAGCCCACTTGGAGCTTTTCATGATAGTCTTACAAAACCTTACTCAAGAAATCCTTGGTTCTTTGTTCTTGGGTTTGTTCAAAGACTTGCTCTGGAGTTCCGTCTTCAACAACAACACCATCAGCCATAAAGATAACACGATCTGCTACTTCACGAGCAAAGCCCATTTCATGCGTTACGATAACCATGGTCATTCCTGACTGAGCAAGTTCTTGCATAACTGCTAGTACTTCTCCTACCATTTCTGGGTCTAGAGCAGAAGTCGGTTCATCAAAGAGTAGGACATCTGGTTCCATAGCAAGACCACGCGCAATAGCGATACGCTGTTGTTGACCGCCCGACAAGCTTTGTGGATAGGCATTTACCTTATCTGGTAAACCAACCTTTGCCAAAAGCTCATGGGCTCTCTTTTCAGCAACTGCCTTACTTTCCCCTTTAGTCTTAATAGGAGAAAGCGTGATGTTTTCCTTCACTGTCATATTTGGGAAGAGATTGAATTGTTGGAAAACCATTCCCATCTTTTCTCGCATGGCAAAGAGATCATTTTTCTTATCGGTAATGTCGACACCTTCAAAGATAACCTTTCCTTTAGTAGCTTCTTCGAGAAGATTCATAGAGCGAAGGAGGGTTGACTTACCGCTACCAGAAGGGCCGATAATGACCACTACTTGTCCTTTTTTAATTTCAAGATCAATCCCTTTTAAAACTTCATTTTTTCCAAAGCTTTTATGAAGGTTTTCAATTTTAATTAGCGTTTCAGTCATTATTTCTTATCTCCTTGTCCCATACGATTTTCAAAAGCTTTCAAGGCCAGTGTCAAGATAGAGGTCATAATCAAGTAGTAAAAGGCTGCAAATAAGAGCGGTGTTAAAGGTAGGTAAGTAGTTGTTGATACTGTAGTAGCTCCATTCCACAACTCCATAACCCCGATAGCTGACAAGAGCGAGCTATCCTTGATAATAGTGATAAACTCATTTCCTAGAGAAGGTAAGATATTTTTGATAGCCTGTGGTAAAATGACATAGCGCATGGCATTCTTAGGGCGAATACCTAGTGAATAAGCTGCTTCTAATTGTCCCTTTGGTACTGCATTAATCCCAGCACGAACTGTTTCTGATACATAGGCACCACTATTCATAGAGATAATCAAAATCCCTGGAATCAAGCGAGTCAGATCAACATCTAAGATCCCAATTTGAATAGTCGGAGCACTAATATGCATCAAGGCAAATGCAATCATAATCTGCACCATCATCGGAGTCCCACGGAAGACCCAGATATATAGATTAGCAAACCAGGCGAATGGTTTAATTTTTGAACGTTGTGCAAAGGCCAACAGCACTCCTAGAATGGTCCCCAAAAAGACCACCAAGATAGATATGATAATTGTTACAACGGCTCCATAGTTAAAAATATGGTAGATATTTGGGTAAAAAGAGAAAAATTCATGGATATTCTACTTTCTGTTTTTTTAATATTTAAACTCAAAAAAATTGTATAATGATAACATATTTTGCATAAAAATTCAACATTTTCTCCTAATATTTTCAATAAATTTTCAAAGACGATAGAAATAGCAAGAAATCTTAGTTTTTTTCTAGTCAAGTAGAGTCTGTTTATGGTAAAATAGTAAAGATAAGAAATGGAGGAGAATCAAAATGGAATCACATTTGGTTAGAATCATCAATCGCTTAGAAGCAATGACTAAAGATGGTGGTAACTTGAAACGTAACTTTGAGCGCGAAGGAGTTGTTGTCGCAGAGGTTGCTTTTAACCACGACGAAGAAAACGGACCACTCTTTACACTTCGTGACGTTGAAGCTCGTGAAACATATACATTTGATAGCATCGACCTCATTGCGATGGAAATCTACGAACTTTTATACTAATTGTTGAATAAATGCCGGAGAAGTCTCCTGCTTTGACCAATGAAAATCCTTTTTGCATGACAAATAGGATTTTTCTTTTTATCCCTATATTTCATCTACAAAACTCTTTTATCATGACTTCTAAGACTCAATCTTTTTACTTGCTTTCCCCTTCAATCATGATATAATGAGACTAAAGAACTTTGACTATTTTTGACCTTTCTGTTTTAGTCAAAGCCAAGAAAGAAACGAGGTAGTGGTATGCTCTGTCAAAATTGTAAAATCAACGACTCAACGATCCATCTTTACACCAATCTTAATGGGCAACAAAAGCAAATTGACCTTTGCCAAAATTGCTACAAAATTATCAAAACAGATCCTAACAATAGCTTATTCAAAGGCATTACAGATTTAAACAATCGTGATTTTGATCCATTTGGAGACTTCTTTAATGATCTGAATAACTTTAGACCTTCTTCCAATAATAATGTTCCTCCAACCCAGTCAGGTGGTGGATATGGTGGCAATGGTGGTTTTGGTTCCCAAAATCGCGGGCCAGCTCAAACACCTCCTCCTAGTCAAGAAAAAGGACTCTTGGATGAGTACGGCATCAACATAACTGAGATTGCCCGCCGTGGAAATGTCGATCCTGTTATTGGCCGTGACGAAGAAATCATTCGTGTTATTGAAATTCTCAACCGTAGAACTAAGAACAATCCTGTCCTTATTGGAGAACCTGGTGTCGGAAAAACTGCCGTTGTCGAAGGCCTCGCTCAAAAAATTGTAGATGGTGATGTTCCCCACAAACTTCAAGGGAAAGAAGTCATCCGTTTAGACGTTGTTAGCCTTGTCCAAGGTACAGGAATTCGTGGACAGTTCGAAGAGCGCATGCAAAAACTCATGGAAGAAATTCGTGAGCGCAAAGATGTCATCCTCTTTATCGACGAAATTCATGAAATTGTCGGTGCGGGTTCTGCTGGAGACGGTAATATGGATGCAGGAAATATTCTGAAACCTGCCCTTTCTCGTGGCGAACTTCAACTAGTTGGTGCTACTACCCTCAATGAATACCGCATCATTGAAAAAGACGCCGCCCTTGAGCGCCGTATGCAACCTGTTAAGGTGGATGAACCAACTGTGGAAGAGACTATTATTATCCTCAAAGGTATCCAAAAGAAATACGAAGATTACCACCACGTTCATTATACAGATGCTGCTATCGAAGCTGCTGCTACTCTTTCTAACCGCTACATCCAAGATCGTTTCTTGCCGGACAAGGCTATTGACCTCCTAGATGAGGCTGGTTCTAAAAATGAACTTAACTTTGAATTTTGTGGATCCTAAAGTCATCGACCAACGCTTAATCGAGGGCAGAAAATCTCAAGGCCCAAAGCAACTCGAGATGAAGATTTTGAGAAAGCAGCCTACTTCCGTGACCAGATTGCTAAATATAAAGAAATGCAAAAGACCAAGGTAACGGATCAGGATACCCCGATTATCAGCGAAAAGACGATTGAACACATTATTGAACAAAAGACCAATATTCCGGTTGGTGATTTGAAAGAAAAAGAACAGTCTCAACTTATTAATCTAGCAGACGACCTCAAGGCTCATGTCATTGGTCAAGATGATGCAGTTGATAAGATTGCTAAGGCTATCCGCCGTAACCGTGTTGGGCTTGGAACTCCAAACCGTCCAATCGGTAGCTTCCTCTTTGTTGGTCCTACTGGTGTCGGTAAGACAGAACTTTCTAAACAACTAGCTATTGAGCTTTTTGGTTCTGCTGATAGCATGATTCGCTTTGATATGAGCGAATACATGGAAAAGCATAGCGTTGCCAAACTCGTCGGTGCCCCTCCAGGATACGTAGGCTATGATGAAGCAGGTCAGTTGACTGAGAAAGTGCGTCGCAACCCTTACTCATTGATCCTCCTTGACGAGGTTGAAAAAGCTCATCCAGATGTTATGCATATGTTCCTTCAAGTATTGGATGATGGCCGTTTAACGGATGGTCAAGGTCGAACTGTTAGCTTTAAGGATGCCATCATTATCATGACCTCAAATGCAGGTACAGGAAAAGCTGAAGCAAGCGTTGGATTTGGTGCAGCTAGAGAAGGTCGTACCAACTCTGTCCTTGGAGAATTAGGCAACTTCTTTAGCCCTGAGTTCATGAACCGCTTTGATGGTATTATTGAATTTAAGGCTCTCAGCAAGGAAAATCTCCTACAAATCGTTGACCTTATGTTGGATGATGTCAATAAACGACTCTCAAGCAACAACATCCATTTAGATGTAACAGATAAGGTGAAAGAAAAACTTGTAGACCTTGGTTACGATCCAAAAATGGGAGCTCGTCCACTCCGTCGTACCATCCAAGACTATATCGAAGATGCCATTACAGACTACTACCTTGAAAATCCAAGTGAAAAAGACCTCAAGGCAGTCATGACAAGTAAAGGAAAAATCGTGATTAAGCCCAAAAATAAAACGGAAACAGTCGAGTCAAACAACTAATTCCTCACATACAAAAGAATGTTCTTGCTTGACAGCGAGAACATTCTTTACTATTATAGAAAGAAAGCGCACTCACGAAGGAGAACTTTATGGCAATTCCAACATTTGGAGAAAAAAAAGAGGGAGTAACCTACAAAAATAGATATGGCGTTTATGCAGTCATACCTGATGCAAATCATGAAAAGATTATCCTCGTACAAGCTCCAAATGGTGCATGGTTCTTACCAGGAGGTGAAATCGAAGAAGGCGAAAACCATCTCGAAGCTCTCAAACGAGAATTGATTGAAGAATTAGGATTTGCAGCTGAAATCGGCACCTACTACGGGCAAGCTGATGAATATTTTTATTCTAGACATCGTGATACCTACTACTACAATCCAGCTTATCTCTATGAAGCTACTTCTTATCAAGAAATCCAAAAACCTCTCGAGGACTTCAATCACTTAGCTTGGTTCCCAATCGATGAAGCTATAGCTAACTTAAAACGTGGAAGTCACAAATGGGCGATTGAAGCTTGGAAAAAACAACATCAAATTTAAACTATCTTTACCAAATTTCCCAAAAAGTGCTATAATAGACATAGAAATACAGGAGGAAACCCTATGAAGCTTATCAATACTACAAATTCACACTCGCAACTTGTTAAAAGTCAGCTAGAAAACACAGACGCAACGCTTGTAGAGGTTTATTCTGCGGGAAATACAGATGTTATTTTTACTCAGGCTCCACTTCATTACGAAATCCTCATTTCCAATAAACATCGGGCAATCCGTGAAAAAGAAATGGAAATAATCAAAGAATTTTTCCTCAGTCGTAAAATTAATCAACAGGCTATTGATAAGGCAAATATTAAAACCCTCTATTCTGATAAATTGATTGAGATTTCAATCCCTACAAAATAGAATTAATCTACCCTACAGTTAAAACTGCGGGGTTTTTTAAAACCTTTTCTTGTTTATATCTTTAAATAAATTATTGTGAATAAAGCTTTTTTGTGAAAATTTCACATTTCAATCGAAAAATGTGATAAATTTCGTTATAATAGATAGAAAGATTTTAATGAAGGAGTTTGATATGAAAGAAATAGTATACAGAGAAGCCAGGCTAGATGAATACCAAAAAATCGGGAAAGTGTTGGCTGGATCCTTTATGAACTACCCCTTCATGACTCTTATCAAAGATGATTTAAAAAAACCAGAATATTACCCAGCATTCTTAGAATTATTGGATAGCCTTCTGACCAGACTCTATATCAAAGGAGAGACCTGTCTAGTCGCTGAACGAGACGGGGAAATCCTGGCCGTTGCCCTCCTGCAACAAAAGGATTTTCCCATTCTATCTTATTTGCTGAATGGTATTGCCAAGCTTTTCCGTTTTATTACTCCTCGCAATCTCTTGAAATATCTTGATTTGGTGGAACGTTCCGAACAGCATTTGAAAAGATCAGGAAATTTTGACTGGTATTTGATGATGTTAGGTGTCAACGCTTCTAGTCAAAACCAAGGAATCGGGAGTGCTTTTCTACAAGAAGGTGTTGAACCTTATCTTAAATCCAAAGGCTGCAAACGCTTGGGCTTGATTACTAGTACTGAAAAAAATGTTTGCTTCTATGAAAAAAACAAGTATGAATTACTAGATTCGATGATGTTAGAATACGGAACAAAATCTATTGGAAACTGGGCTTTTGTAAAAATCCTGGATAACTAATTTTAAACATAAAAAAGATTGGTATAAAAACCAATCTTTTTTATGTTACTTAACTGCTTCTTTCAAGGCTTCTACTTTATCCAAGCGTTCCCATGGAAGATCAATATCTGTACGTCCCATATGTCCATAAGCCGCTGTTTGACGGTAGATTGGACGTTTGAGGTCAAGCATTTGGATGATTCCTGCAGGACGAAGGTCAAAGATTTGACGCGCTGCTTTTTCAAGTTTACTTTCAGCTACTGTTCCTGTACCGAAAGTATCGATACGGACAGATACAGGTTGAGCTACACCGATTGCGTAGGCCAATTGAACTTCTGCTTTCTTAGCAAGACCTGCAGCAACAATGTTTTTAGCAATATAGCGAGCTGCATAAGAAGCGGAACGGTCAACCTTAGTGGCATCCTTACCAGAGAAGGCACCACCACCGTGACGTGAGTAACCACCATAAGTATCTACGATGATCTTACGACCCGTCAAACCTGAGTCCCCTTGAGGACCTCCGATAACGAACGACCTGTTGGATTGATGAAGAATTTAGTCTCATCGTCAAGATAAGAAGCTGGAATCACTTCTTTGATGACCTTGTTGATTACATCCTCATGGATTTGTTCATTGGTAACTTCTGGATCGTGTTGGGTTGAAATAACGACCGTATCCACGCGCACTGGTTGGTCATTTTCATCATACTCAACTGTAACTTGAGATTTAGCATCTGGACGAAGGTAGCTAATTTCACCAGACTTACGAAGCTCTGCCAAGCGGCGAACCAACTTGTGGCTAAGTGAGATTGGAAGTGGCATGAGTTCTTCAGTTTCATCAACTGCAAAACCAAACATAAGACCTTGGTCTCCAGCTCCAATCAAGTCAAGTGGATCTTGATCCGCATTTCCACGAACTTCCAAGGCTTCATTGACACCTTGGGCGATATCTGGTGATTGTTCTACCAAGGATGGGTGAACTCCTACCGTCTCCGCAGAAAAACCGTACTCTGTATTGGTATAACCAATCTCTGCAATGGTATCACGTACGACACGATTAATATCCACATAAGCTGTCGTTGAAATTTCACCGAAAACATGTACTGAACCAGTATAAACAGCTGTTTCAGCAGCAACGTGCGCCTCTGGATCTTGCTCTAGAATAGCATCCAAGATAGCATCTGAAATTTGGTCTGCAATCTTATCTGGATGCCCCTCAGATACAGATTCAGACGTGAATAATTTACGTTCTGACATAAAAATGTCCCCCCTTAAAAAATATTCGTTATAGAGTTACAAAGAACTGGTAGGAAGAGTATTTACAATCAATCCCACCACCTTATCGGGACCATATAACCTAACTATTATAACACGAATCTTTAAAAAAAACTCGTATGATTACTATTTTTCTTACTAGGAAAATGTTTTTCTAATCATAACTAAATAAAAACTCTTAAAATAGATGAGTTTCTACTTTAAGAGTGATGTTATAAACTAATTATTTTCTAGATAAAATTCAAACCGTTCTCCGACGTATTGGCTCTTTACATACTCAAAAGCCGTTCCGTCATCAAAGTAAGAAACCTGAGTCAAACCTAAAATAGCATGCCCTTTTTCAACTTCTAAGTAATGAGCTATCTTTCCTTTGCTAAACGTGCGTATATGGTCTGATGAGATTTTCCAATCCGATAACCATGCTCTTGCAAGGTTTGAAAGAAGTGCTTGGTTACTTCCTCTTTTTTGAAACTCTTGATAAATTTCTCAGGAATCGACGCCACTTCATAGACAACAGGAACCTTATCCGCATAACGAACACGCTCCATACGAATGATATTGTCAGTTGGCAGTAAACCTAGTTTAGCCACTTCTTGCTCATTTGGAATGGTTCGACGATAAGAAATCAAGTGACTAGACGGAGTTTTCCCTTGAGCTTTAACAATCTCCGTAAAACTAGTTGTTCCACGCATTCTTTCCTGAACACGTGTGCTTGAAACAAAGGTCCCACTACCTACACGTCGTTCCAAAACCCCTTCTTCAACCAAAAGAGAGATTGCTTGACGTAAGGTCATGCGGCTAACGGCAAATTCTTCTGCTAAATCTCGCTCACTTGGAAGTCTTTCCCCAATTTTCCAACTTCCCTCATCAATGTCTTTCTTGATTTGGTCGTGGATTTTCATATAAGCTGGTAACATGCTTGATCACTTCTTTTCTTTATTTTTTCCATTGTACCGTAACTCATAGGGAAAAGTCAAACCGCACTTGTTTGGTTGGTAATTCTAACCCTTTTATGATAGAATATTCAAGAAGATATTTCTTTGAAGAAAGGGAAAAGATGAGCAACATTTCAACTGATTTGCAAGATGTCGAAAAGATCATCGTACTGGACTATGGTAGCCAGTACAACCAACTCATCTCACGTCGTATCCGTGAGATTGGTGTCTTTTCAGAACTAAAAAGTCACAAGATTTCGGCTGACGAAGTCCGTGCTATCAATCCTATCGGGATTGTACTTTCAGGTGGTCCAAACTCTGTTTACGAAGAAGGATCGTTTGATATTGATCCAGAGATTTTTGAACTTGGAATTCCGATTTTGGGAATCTGCTATGGTATGCAGCTATTGACCCACAAGCTTGGAGGAAAAGTTGTTCCTGCAGGCGATGCTGGTAACCGTGAATACGGTCAATCAACATTGACTCACACAGAATCAGCTCTTTTTGCGGGTACTCCAGATGAGCAACTTGTCTTGATGAGCCATGGTGATGCTGTTACTGAAATTCCTGCTGACTTTGTTCGTACTGGAACTTCTGCAGACTGTCCTTATGCATCTATTGAAAACCCTGATAAGAAAATTTACGGTATCCAATTCCACCCAGAAGTTCGCCACTCAGTTCACGGTTATGATATTTTGCGTAACTTTGCTTTGAATATCTGTGGTGCCAAAGGTGACTGGACTATGGATAACTTCATCGAGATGCAAATCAAACAAATCCGTGAAAAAGTTGGAGATAAACGTGTTCTTCTCGGACTTTCTGGTGGTGTTGACTCTTCTGTTGTCGGAGTTCTTCTCCAAAAAGCTATCGGGGATCAATTGATCTGTATCTTTGTAGACCACGGTCTTCTCCGTAAAGGGGAAGCTGATCAAGTTATGGATATGCTTGGTGGCAAGTTTGGCTTGAACATCGTTAAAGCAGACGCTGCCAAACGTTTCCTTGATAAATTGGCTGGTGTTTCTGATCCCGAACAAAAACGGAAGATTATCGGTAATGAATTTGTCTATGTCTTTGACGATGAAGCAAGCAAGCTAACAGACGTGAAATTCCTTGCACAAGGAACACTCTATACAGACGTGATTGAGTCTGGTACGGATACTGCTCAAACTATCAAGTCTCACCACAATGTGGGTGGACTTCCTGAAGATATGCAGTTTGAACTCATCGAGCCTTTAAATACTCTTTACAAGGACGAAGTTCGTGCCCTCGGTACTGAACTTGGCATGCCAGACCACATCGTATGGCGCCAACCATTCCCAGGACCAGGACTTGCGATCCGTGTTATGGGTGAAATCACTGAAGAAACTCGAAACAGTCCGTGAATCAGACGCTATCCTTCGTGAAGAAATTGCTAAAGCTGGTCTTGACCGCGACATCTGGCAATACTTCACTGTTAACACTGGCGTTCGTTCAGTAGGTGTTATGGGTGACGGCCGTACTTACGACTACACCATTGCTATCCGTGCCATCACTTCTATCGATGGTATGACAGCTGACTTCGCGAAGATTCCTTGGGAAGTTCTCCAAAAAATCTCTGTTCGTATCGTAAACGAAGTTGACCACGTCAACCGCATCGTCTACGATATCACAAGTAAACCACCTGCAACCGTTGAGTGGGAATGATTTATAAACATGATTTGAAGTGAAATGGTTGATTTAACAGCATTCTCAGTTATTATAAAAGGTTAAAAATCAATCAAAATTGATTGGTTCCCCACCAAAAAACCCACCAGAAATATTCTGATGGGATTTTTTTATATTAAATTTTATTTTTCTATTATTCGATGCTTTACGATCTTTCTTAATAGCTGGTTTTGAAAGAATAGTTCACAGTTGTTTTAAAAATAGAGTAAAACTACGTTTTTCTTAGGACTAATTTTTACCTATTAATTTTTATAAAAATATGAATCAATATTTTTTTATAATAGAGGAATAGTTTAGTTCTGTGTTAATCAACTATTGTATCTATCAATTCAATTATAAAAGGAATCATTAGTATTCTTGAAAAAGGTAGAGATTAGAATACCATCTAAATTTAACAAATTCTTTATGATCCAATAATATTAACGAAATTATCCAAACCAAGTCCGATGCATTGCTTCAAGAAATTCTTTAGTTATTGGGAATCCAGAGCTTGCACCAATTACAGAATCAATACCACAATATGGGCATAAAGCGGTTCCTCTGTAGTCTATTTTTGTGTCTTCCACTAGCCATTCATCAATTTCAAGTGGAGAAAAAATTTGCTTACAATAAAAACAACCACAAATTTTATCCTTTTCCAACTCAGGCTTATTATTACTACAATATGCATGAGCTATGCGGTAATCCTGTTTATTCAAAATCTTTCCCCTTTCTCTTTTCTATGATTTGGTCGGAACAATTGTGAGGTCGCTGTGATCATTTAAAAAACTATATATTGGTACTCCAAAACCATCTTCCGATATATTCTCACATAGAGTTTTTACAAAGAATTCAATCCATTCACTAGAAGGTTCCACAGCATCATCAGTCTGAGGAGTGAACCACATTTGAGGAATAAGTTCCATTGTGTCTAAATCAAATGCAATCCCAATCATCATATCATAGAAATCAAAGGAAGCACAAAAAGCACGTATACTATCGCTAATTTTATCAATTTCTAATTCTGGAGGTATTTCCGTCATTGTAATCATCATATGACCAGTTATTTCTCCATTTTCCTCTTCAAACTTTTCAAGTATCCCTTGCTCACGGAGGATATTTTTCACTTTGAAGAACATTTCTTTATCTGCTAACATAATATTCTCTCCAGCAATTTGAATTAGCCTTATTATACCATTTATTTTTTGTACAAAATAGATATTTCTTAGAAAAAAGGTAAAAAATTGATATAATGAGTTATATTATAAACTAATCAAAGGAATCTCTAAATATGTACTTTTCATTTGTTAATCTATTATGTCTCACCACAAAAACACACTGAGATACCCGTCCCAGTATGTTTATTTCATTCTATTGTTTTCGTCTTAGTGAGCGTTTTTTTCTGTAATAAGTTTTAATCTTATATGTTATAGTTGATAAAATTGTAGATGAGATAGGAAAATCTATCACCTCAGTATATCGAGTGAAACAGGAAGCTATAGAACACTTAGCAGAAGTGAGATGATCATATTTTCTTGGTAGCAGGTGATGAAATCATAGATATTTTTAAAAGAGAAAAAGAGAGCACACACCCCCCACAGCCGAAGCCTTTAATGTAGGAGGTAGTAACTCTCATTACTTAGATTATAACCTAAAAAACTAACTGACGCAAGAATATTAAAGGCCTATCCTTTGGGGTAATCGAAACAGTAAAAGGAACTGACTTAGGCGCCGACCTAAAATAGGTCATTGGGTGCCAAACCAGTTCCTTTATTAATTCAATTATAACTCATTTTGACTTAAAAAACAAATAGAGGCGTCCCACCTCCTACTGCAGAAAGATCTGTTTCAAGGGGAGATGGAAAACCTCTATTTACTATCTACATTATAACTCATAATACATTTTTTTCAACAAAAAAGGCGCAAGATGATGGAGTAAAGGTTTTGTAAAGGTACTGAAGTTTTCCAATGGTGAGGTTTTGGTGAGGTTATGTATTTAAAAATACTAAGGTTTTACTAAGGTAAAGGAGTTGTGGTAAAATTAAGATAGAACAATGAGTACAAAGTAAAGAACTAGAACGAAGGTATCATTATTTTAGAAATGCATTTAAGAGAGAAGGGATATTATGGAACTATCAGAGGCTCTAAACTTTGTTGACTCTTTAGAACTGGATGAAAAAACTATTGATTTTTCAGAGTTTACTGATGAACAATTACTGAGTATAAGTATTACACTTGACTTACTTTCATTAGATGAGGCTAAAGCATTTGAGTTAGAATTAGCTAAGCGACAACTTACAGAGCGATATATTAATGCTAAAATACGAGAGTCTTGAGTCATACTACATGAACCATCAAAAAATGAATTGTGATGAAGCTCATAAAAAAGCTAACATAAAATTTAATTCCCAGAAGGCGAGTGAAAATGGCAAAGATTGATAGACAGATTATTACTTTGAGTAAGATTAAAGAAGATGCTACCATTAAACAATATTTTGTAGTAAGCGGAGAGTGCGAGGGTGTTGCTACAGTAAATAAAAACACCTTGGACTACAGCTATACAGGCGATGATTTAGAAGAGTTCGATTCATTTGTAAAAGATACTTTAACTCAAAGTATCAAGCTAGGCAAAAAACTGCCAGATAAATTTTCACACGGATATGGTTAATTGCGATAAAGAGTAGAGGTGTTGAAATGGAAGTAATGGATATTCCAAGCAAAGAAGTTTTGGTTTTTACAAAACAAATCCGCCACTGGATTGTCGGCGATAAAACTATTTCAGGAAAGAAACAATTTATTTTCCGTGAGGACACTCCTCCTGAAATCTTAAAACTTTATCAAGATATAAAATCAAAACTTGAATTTGCTTATTAACAATCAAAAGCACATAGAGAAATCTAAGTGCTTTTTCATGATCAGAGAGGAGAAGTTTTTGTAAGGTACAAGAGTTGTGGTAAAATTAAGATAGAACAATAAGCAAAAACAAGCTAATCACATCAGAGGAACTAATGAACGGTATAGGAGACTTGAAACTGATAGCTTTAGGATACATTATAGAAAGACAGGGGCACATATTGTCCCAACGTATGGAGGCAAGTTATGAAATTATGGACTTTTTTAAGACAAACGTGAAACTTGTGCTTAAAGACGGCTCAACCATTTCAGGCTTTGTCCAAGAATACTGTAACAAAGATGACAATGATGAGGAGATTGACTCAATCGGCTTGGATGTTGATGGTACTCTTTATGAGTATTTTGAGGATGAAATTCTTAGTATCAAAGAGGTTTAACATGAATTTATCAGAGGCTTTTTCTCAGATTGACTCAATGGGGTTGAGTTCCCCTAAGCTCATCCCGTCTGAGATGACAGATGAAGAGCTATCACATTTGAGGTTTACCATGTTTTCAAAAGAAGATGAAGAGGATATCATGGCTGAACTCAAGAAAAGAGGTCTAGTGTTATGAAATACAGTCAACAAGTCTTAGACATGCTAAAAAGAGGAGTAGATGGTGATGTTGATGATTACTATGACTTTTTTCTTGAACTCACTGCCAAATTAGGAGAAGATGAGGCCTTTGCTGATGGATTGATAGCAGAGAATGAGCCCCTTTTTGACCTTATCAATGATGAACCAATGTATTATTTCTATGTTGAAGAAGATACAGAAAATAGAGAATTGTGTAGGAAATTCCTTGAGCCATACTACAACAAGGCAAAACAGTTAGTAAATCATAGCGCATAGAACAATCTAGGCGCTTTTACAATCTAAATATTGAAAAGGAGGAACACATTGAGACTATGGGAATATGTAGATAAAAGAGTGTACCTTGTTTTAGAAGATGGCTCCTCCATCACTGGCAAGGTAGTTGATTGGTTTGACGGCTATGATTTAGATGGTTCTGACGAAATCGTTATAGGTGACCACTCATATCCTGAGAACATTATCAAGGAAATCAAAATTATCAGCGCTTAGTACATTCTAGGCGCTTTCACCTGCAAAAACACTATGGGAAAGCACCGTATGGTGCTTTTTTTGTAACATTTTGATATAATATTACTGAGGAAATGAAGTAGAAAAATATCGGACGCACACGCACCCGAAAGGGTATCTGAGAGGTGGGGAATGTCCGTCCCACCATTTCCTATTGAGGCTATAAGCCTCTTTTTTAGAATTTTAGCAACTGAGAGAGGGCTAAAGATGAGTAAGCAACTTTGGAACTACCTACGCTCAAGAGTTCAGGTAGTAACTAGTGACGGTGAAGTCATAAAGGGTTTTGTCACAGATTTTATTGACGAAATTGACAATGATGAACAGGATGAAATCACTATCCTCATTGACAATCCTAGACCTGATGAACCAACTGAGATTTCTCTCTTTGAGAGCGAAATTATCTCAATCAAAGCAATCTCATAGAGCTTAGAACAATCTAGGCACTTTTGCACGCCTTGCTTGAAAGAAAACACTACGGAAAAGGATTTAGATTTATATGGCAATATTAGATGATTTACAAGCGTTATACGATAATGGTTGGGATGCCTCTTTTGATTATAATGGTCAAACTTGTGGGATTTTTCCTAATTCTGTTTATGATATTGTAGTAGTTGTTGGAGATAAGGAATATCAGGTATCGTCATTCAAAGATTTGATCTCTTTAAAAATTGGAGATAACACTTTAATAAATATTATGGATGGAATTGAAGTGCAGTATTATTAAAATAAAAAGCACCTATAACAGGTGCAATTTACTTGTTTACTGAACTCATTAATTAAATTATCTTTTTTGTTACCCTTTATTTTTTCTCTACTTATTCTTATAGAATAAAGTTTGGTAGAAACAGGGCGAAAAAACAGAGCAGGCTTAGGCCTGTTTTTATATACCTTTTAATGGGAAGATAACAAAATGTTATCTTTGCCTATTCATAGTCTCTTAATTTACCTGTTTTGTACTGTTCAACCAATTACCAGAGATTATGAGCAATTAAATCTTGTACAAAAATAAATTACTTTTTTTAATGTACTCATAAATTAGCCCTTCGTCACTTATCAATTTCCCCCAGCTCTCTCAACCGTTCCTGCCCTATCTTCAACATCTCTTTTTCCACCTTGTTCCATTTTCCAAATAAGTATTCGTGTAGAACTTCTGCTGCTGAGGTTTCATCTACTTGCGAATCATAAACACACGATTGATCTCTTTGATAAATTTGAATTTGTCTAAAAAGTTTAGTCTTTTCCAACTCTCGTAAGTTATCAACTAAATGTTCTACAATTCTATCATGGTGCTCTTTGGGAGTCGCTCTCGCTTGACTAGGATCTATAGCATAGAGCTCTTCATAACGTATCAAGGTACTGAGAGAGGACAATTCTGGCTTGGTCGCAATTAGTGCAAGTGAGACTTGATATCCTTTAGTTATCAATAATTGTGCCGATTTTCTAGGAACTTCTGTTGTCCTCAAGGTGCCCTCGATTAACAAATGATAACCTTGTTTACTCAATTCATCTACAAGATATTCAACCATTTGGCCCGCAAATACTTTGGTATAATCCACACTATTTTTTCCATACTTTTCCTGTAGGCCAAGGTAGTTCGGATGAAAAGAGCGATAACTATCTCCATCAATGATAATGATATTGCCTTGAAATTCCCTTTGTTTCACACGATGAATCGTTGTCTTACCAGCACCACTCTGTCCACCGAGCAAAATAGCTTTAGGCTGAGATGAGGTTGATTTCCCACGAGTTAAAGAACGGATAAGTCGTTTGGAAGCTTGTTCAAATTATCTTGACTAAATTCTTCTAGTTTCATTAAGCCACCACCAGATGACGAGCTTGTTCTAGCATACGTTCAATGCCATCCAAATAGCCATTATATCGCTCCACATCCTCAAAAGTTGCAACAAGATAAATCTTCGTGTTAATCAAATCAGAAAGATCATCGCTCATTAGTACCCAAGGATTATTAGCATCATCAAATGCAATGCCTAATTTATCTTGTAAACGATAAAGTTGCGCTAAGATATTCGCCCCTCGTTCTTTAATCACTTCAATTTTCAGAGTTAATTGATAATCTTCTACTGGTGTGAGCATTTTTTCCTCCCCTACGATATCGATATAAGAAACATTAAATTCCTTGCAGATACGATCGATTAATTCTGTCGAAACTCGACTTGTCCCATTTTCATAGCGACTCAGACTATTTCGAGAGATACCAACAATCTTTGCAAACTCAGGCTGCGTTAATTTATGTGTTTTACGTAACGTTTTTATATTTTCTCCAATCATGTAACTCCTCCTTTTATTTATTTCTATTATAACATAAAAAAGATAAACGCACCAAAAATGGTGCGTTTTTATCTGTTGCATTGTTGCCAAACCAATCATCTAATACAATGGCTTTATCAAATAATCTATCTTATCTATTTTAAAGACAAATTTACCACAAAAACACACTGAGATACTCGTCCCAGTGTATTCATTTTAGGATAACTTCATAAAAAAACACCTGATAATAGCCTATATAGCTCTAATTCAGGTGTTTTGTGTTTGTTAATTTATCTTACTGTTCTTTTGATTTTCTGTTTCCAAGGGCTAATCCAAGTCCAGCGAACAAGAGACCAAGTCCCATGAGGCTTTGATTTCTAGTGTCATTGCTTCCAGTTTCAGGAAGTTTAGCTGGTGCTGGTTTGTAAGCAGTAGGTTCTGGTTTAGGAGTTACTTTCTGCTCCAAAACTGGCACAGTTGTACGGCGTTCCAAGTAGAATTGGTAGCTGTCTTTTGTTACCTTGTACTGACGTCCCTCACTGACTGTTTCCACAATCCATGAAGCTGCATCCTTAGTTAAAGAGTCTGCCAAGTTACGATCAATATCCATTAAACGTCCCTCAGACACAAAATCTTTATAGTTTCGTTGATTATACAAGGTTGTCGCTACGATTCTATCAATACCAGCTTTTTTCAGAGTTGTTAATGTTTCAGCGATAGATGGAATTGACGGATCTTCTTTCATCCTAGCATCTGTTAACAACACCACAAACTTTTTATTTTTTGGTGACTTAGACCAGTCGTAAGTAGAAACAATCTTTGTGAGAGCAGGAGTTGCTGTTTCAGGAGAATCTCCCCCATGTGCAATCTTAATTTTTTCTAAAGCTTTTTCAAGTTCAACTGGATCTGTTGTAAAATAAGTCTCACCAAATTTCGTTAGAATTGTATCTTCGTCAGTTTTTCCTAATCGACGTCCGTATACTTCATCACTATATGTAGCTAATCCAAAAACGTGCTTACTTCTCCATCTTTGGCAAGATTTCTTGCAAACTCATTGACATTTTTACGAACAGTATTAATAGTTCCTCCCATAGATCCTGAACGGTCAACCACGAAAACAATATCAGCTGCTCCTGCTTTTTTAACAGTTGGTGGTGTTTTAGTTATTTCCACAGTTGTTGTCTTGTCTACTCGTTCGTACTGAGTATAAGAATTTCCATCTTTATCCTTAGCAGCTACAGTATTCTCTTTTGTCGTAGTTACAGGTTCTGGAATTTTTTCCACTTTTTCTGGAGCAATTTCAGTTTTAGTTACCTCAGCTACAGAGGTTTCAATATGGACTTTCTGATTGCCTTCTTGACTTTCTTTTACTTCGACAGCAGATTCTTTCTTTGAGACATCAATCAAATCCCCAGCTTTTGCTTCAGTTTCTTTGACAATAGGTCTTGATTTTTCAGTTGCAATTTCTGCTTTAGCCTCCTCAATAGGCGATTTGACTTCTTCAACTACTTTTGGTGCCTCAGTTACCTTAGTAATTTCACTTGACGAAACTTTACTAGTTTCATCAGCAGAAACTTGTCCAAGTTGTGCAAAAGCAAAGAGGATAGCCACAGATGCCAATCCAACTTTCATTTTACGAAACGAAAAACGTTCTTGCTTAAACATTCCTTTTGCCATAATGACCTCTTTTCTTTAACAGATTTAATATTTTTTTAAAATCTGTTTTTTTCTAGAATAACATAAATCACTAATAATTTGCAAGCGTTTACTTAAGAGTCTTTGCAACTAAAAAAACAATAGTATCAATATTTAAAGATGATTTTTGTTTCAAGTTTCAAAGCATCATTTCCTATACTTCTTAATCTTATTGAGATTTTAAAAAAACAGTAAAACCTCTTGGTTTTACTGTTCTAATTTTAAAATGTTTGGCGTTTAGCTTTGCGCTCTGCACGTCCACGGGCACGACTTTCAGCACGCTTGGTCTTCCGGCGTTTTTCATCGACCGCCCACTGGATTTTCTTCTTATAGCCTGGTTTAACTTTTTTCTTTTTCTTTTTAACCAAGCCAATCATTTCGATATCCAGTTTTTCCTGTTTCTTCTCACGATTGGCACGACGGTCACGGTCATAAGTATCTTGGAATTCTCCGTCTTTAACCACCTTAGGTACAAACTTAATTCCTAATTTCTCCAACTCACGAATATCTGAGTCATCGCTTGGCTGATAAAGGGTAATGGCTGTACCTGGTAGACCATTACGTCCAGTTCGTCCAACACGGTGGACAAAGAAAGACAAGTCTTGTGGAATGGCATCATTGATAACGTGGCTGACACCTTCGATGTCAATCCCACGCGAAGCCAGGTCAGTTGCTACGATATACTCAAAATCAAGATTTTTCACCTGATTCATGATCCGTTTGCGTTCACGAGGAGCAATGTCTCCATGAATCTTAGCCACCTTCAAGCCTTGAGCTGTTAGGTAGCTGTGCAATTCATCCGCACGAGTTTTTGTATTGACAAAAATCATGGCTAGATACGGCTGCATGACTTGAGTCAACTCATAAATCTGAGCGTTCTTGTCACGACCCTTGGTCGAAATCAACCAGTTGTCAATGGTATCAGAGATAACTGTCTTGGTCTTGATTTTCTCCATGACAGGATTTGACAAGTACTTTTTCAAGAATGGTTGCAGTTTTTGTGGAATGGTTGCTGAAAAGACCATAAACTGCAAGTCCTTAGGAAGACTTCCTGCAATCTTATCAACCGTCTCCAAGAATCCCATATCCAAGGTCATGTCCGCTTCATCGACTACAAAGGTCTTAGCTTTGTGAATGGCTAGGTCACCAGACTTGACCAAGTCATAAATACGACCTGGAGTTCCGATTACGATATGTGGTTGATTACTTGCTAATTTGTCAATCTGACGGGCCTTGTCTGTACCACCAACATAGTTGGCAACACGAATCTCAACATCTGAATGTGATGCGATCTGACGAGCAGCTTGGTAAATCTGAGTCGCTAACTCACGACTTGGAGCTGTAATAACCGCCTGCACACTGTCACTCTCTTCGTCCAATTGTTGGAAAATGGGAAGTAAGAAAGTATGAGTCTTCCCTGAACCTGTTTTTGATTCACCAACCAAGTCACGACCTGCCAGGACAATAGGAATCAACTTTTCCTGCACCTCGGTAGGAGTCGTAAATTTCAACTCCTCCAAGGCTTCTTCTATATATTTTTTAAATTTAAATTGTGTAAATGACATAATTTCCTCGATTCTATCTATCTATTCATTATACCATAATTTAGTCTATTACAGGGGATGGATTTCCGTCAAGAATAATACCATGAACATTTTAACAACCAAGCATACATAAGAAACACTCCTAGTTATGATGAACAAGGAGTGTTATAGGATTAATTGAGCTTCCACTCTTCTCTCAGCCAATCACAAAAATGATGATAGCGTTGGTCGAGAGCTTCATGATGCCCATAAGCATCAAAATTAGAATAAGTTGAGGGAACTTTCTCTGAGATCAGTTTATGTATTTCCTCTGCATAAACGGGAGCCTTAGACAGACGATTGGAATGATTGGCACCTTCTGTCTGACCATTTTGCAGATAAATCAGGCTTTGGCTCTGCATCAAGGTATGTTCCCTGCAAAATTCTGTAAAATCAGGATACCAGAAGGAACCACAGATAGAAAAGATACAGGTCGCAGGAAGATAACTACTATAGAGACTATAAACAGCAGAAAGACCACCCAGTGAATAGCCACCATAAGCAATTCTACTTTCATCAAGCAAATATTCTTTTTTTAGAATTTTTAAAATTCCTTGAAATAGCTTTTGATGGTATTGGTCTACCTTCCCACCAAAATCTGGTGCCCCTTCTTTCAATGCATCAGACTGCCAGGGTGTAAAGTCATCCAGACGATTTTCTGGAATCAAACCCACCAAAATTACAGATTGAGATAGGTCTGACAAATAGTCCAATTGTCCATCATTTAAAAGAATCATTGGGTAGGCTTGTTGAGGATCATAGTTTGAAGGAAGACTGATCCTAACTTGAATCCCTTCCCAGTTAAACTCCTTATTTCTTGATAAAGTCATTGATTTTTTCAAGGGAATCAATCACTGCAGGACCGTAATCCATCAGCTCATCGTAAGAGATGGTCATGATTTTTTGATTCTTGATTGCTGGTACATTTTCCAAAACAGCATTTGCCTTCATCAAATCCACTGCTTTTTCATCTAACTTTTGATTGCGGTCACTAGTTACATAGATAATCAACTCTGGATCCATAGATACTAGATTTTCCAAGGTCAAGCCAGAAGTTCCTGTTGCGACATTGGTATAACCAAGTTGGTTGAGCAAACTTTCCTGAAGGGCTGACTTGTAGGCACCAAAGGTTTCATCATTGTAGGCCACCATAATCAGAGCCTTTTTCTTTTCACCCTGTGTTTCTGGGTTGGCTTTTTTAACCGCATCGATTTTAGCTTGTAATTGCTCTGCGTATTGATTCGCCTTGTCTTGGACATTGAAAATGGTACCGAGATTCTTCACATCTTCTACGATATTTCCTAAATCTTGTTGGATAGTTGAAAGTGAAGCTTTTTGCGTATAAACAGGGATTTTGTTTTCATTCCAAGCACTAATGGTTCCCATTGACTTTTCAGAAAACATCATGTTGCGTCCCATCAAGGCATCTGGTTCATAAGAAAGAACTGTTTCTTGTGAGACAGATTTTTTATCACCAATGTGAGGGATGGCTTCAATAGCATCCTTGTATTTACCAGTTACAGCATTATCAGGATTGAGCATGCCAGCAATTTTATCTTGCAAACCGAGTTCAAGTAGGATTTCAGTTGTTGAGAGGTTGTTGGTGATGACCTTTTCAGGTGCCTTTTCAAAGACTTGTTCGACTTCGTTTCCTTTAGCATCATAAGTTTTGATAGTTACAGGGTAGCTGGTTTCTGTATTAGCTTTTTGACTAGCTTCTGTTGTAGACGGTGCCGTTGCTGTTTCTTTAGATGCGTTACCACAAGCTGCCAAAGATAAGGCAGCTACTGTTACAAGTAAAATACTAAGTGTTTTTTTCATGTTTTTATTTTCCTTTTTAATTTTTATAAATAGTGAATCATGGCTTGCTGATCTTCTGTCCAAGTAATCTTACTTTGAACGCCATATACAGCCTTCAAAGACTCAGGTGTGATGGTCTCTTTTGGAGTACCTTGGTAAACAATCTCTCCCTCTTTCATCAGATAGAGATAGTCTGAATAGCGACAAGCCAGCTGAATATCATGCAAGACGGCTAACACATTGATCTGGAGATGTTTGACAATGTTTAACAAGTCCAGCTGATACTTGATATCCAAGTGATTGGTCGGTTCATCTAAGAGCAAGAGTGAAGGTTCTTGAGCTAAGGCGCGTGCTAATAAAACCCGTTGTTTCTCTCCTCCTGACAAAGAAGAGTAGAGACGACTTCTCTTTTCTAACATATCTACCTTGACTAGAGCATCCTCAACCAGAGCAAAATCACTATCTTTTTCCTTTTGTAAGAAAGAGAGATGAGGTGTTCTGCCCAGCATGACAATCTCCTCAACCGTACAATCAAACTGAAGTTGATTAAACTGCGTGATGACGGCCATCTGTTTTGCCGTTTCCTTGAGGCTCATTTGTTCCAGTGGTTTCCCATCTAGAGAAATCAAGCCCTGATCAGGCTTTTCCTGTCGATAGAAGAGTTTCAGCAAGCTGGTCTTTCCACTTCCATTGGGCCCCAAAATAGTATGAAATTGGTTTCCTTCCAGTTTGAGTGAGACTCCTTTGAGAATCTTTTTTTCTCCAATTCCAAAGTGAATATCCTGACACATTAAGTCCATATCAGACTCCCACCTCCCTTCGTCTACTTGCAACCATGTAGATAAAGAAAGGTGCACCTACTAGGGCTGTGAAGATTCCAATCGGAAGCTCAGCATTTTGAATTAAAACACGAGCAAGAACATCTGCCCAGATAACAAAGAGGGCGCCAAGCAAGGTTGCTATCGGAAAAAGCCTTCTGTAGTTTGTACCCACCAAACTTCTCGCCAAATGTGGGGTAATAAGACCAACAAAGCCGATAATCCCACAGGTCGATACCAAGATAGCTGTCATCACAGCTACAATCGTCACATAGAGATACCAGTAAAAACGCAAGGGAATTCCCAAGGTCAAAGCCGCCTCATCTCCCATCATCATGGCATTGAAAACACGGTATTGGGAAGAGAAAAATAAAAAGGCGATTCCCACGATTATAGTTGGTAAGGTTAAGTGTCCCCAAGAGGTTCCCGCTAAAGAACCCATGGTCCAAAACTTGATGGTCATAACGCTATCAGCATTGGCCCCAATAGAGATAATAAAGTTTGAAAAAGCCAAAAATAGGGCATTCACTACCGTACCCGATAAGATTAAACTAGAAGTTGTCATCCTACCCTGCATAGATGCAATGAGAAGAACTGCAACTGTTGCTAAAATCGCTCCAAGGAAAGAGCCTAGACCAATCATAACTTTAAATCCAAGAATAATACTCAAAGTTGCTCCAAAGGTTGCCCCAGCTGAAATACCTAATACATAGGGCTCTGCTATTGGATTGTTGACCGTTGACTGCATGACACTACCACACATGGAAAGGCCTGCACCCACAATCAAAGCAAGAAAAACCCGTGGCAATCTCATATTCCAAACAATAGCAAGCGTAGACTTTGAAATGTCTCCTATCTCAAAAGGAGCCCCTAACTGACTCAAATTATCCGATAGGTATCACTCAAACTAATTTGAACAGACCCCATAGAAACTGCCAGAAACAGAGAAATCCCCAAAGCTCCTAACAGGATAGCTAGTAAAAAACAATATCTCAGGTTTTGATGGCTTCCAGAAAATTTGGAAAGCATGAAACCCTCCTTTAACAAAAATTAAAAATTTAGACAATTTTCATAATTAGTATACCACATTTCTAAATCAGGAACAAGACTAGAAAAAAGCACACAAAAAAGCCCTCTGAAGTCAGAGAGCTTATTTGAGCGCGGGCTAAAATACAGAAAAACAAAAAGACTACCCAATTAGAGAAGCTTCATTATCAAGATATGCTCAATTGAACACGACCTTAGCACTTGGCAAAAAATAAAAAGCCCTCTGAAGTCAGAGAGCTTATTTGAGCTAGGGCTAAAATCCTAGTGAAAAAGATGAAACTCCTTGTGTTCATCGAACACTGTGTCCTTTCCCTATTTTCATACGGATTTTTATCGCCCTTAGCATCATGATTCTTGCTGGATAAAACGTTTATAGACTAGGCGGTGAGGCGAAGATTGTACAAAAATGTTAGTGAAACAAAAAATCTCCCCGAAGGGAGATCATTCTGGTTTATTTTACCTTACAGTGCTAGGAACCATAACCGAAGATTATACTTGAGTATATCGAGGTAAGGTGACAAAAATAAAAAGCTACTCAACTAGAGTAGCCTTATTTTCAAGATGTGCTCAATTGAACACGGCCTAAGCACTTGACAAAAACAAAAAGCCCTCTGAAGTCAGAGAGCTTGATTCTTGCTGGATAAAACGTTTATAGACTAGGCGGCAAGCCGAAGATTGTACTGATGGTACATCGAGGCGAAGCCAACGAAGTATAGAAACGTTTTAGACGCAAGATTAACGACGAAGTCCAAGAGAGTTGATTAACTCACGGTAACGGTTAACGTCGTTTTTACGCAAGTATGCAAGCAAGTTACGACGGCGACCGATTTTCTTCATCAATCCACGGTAAGTAGCGTGGTCTTTTTTGTGTTGTTTGATGTGTTCGTTAAGGTGGTTGATTTCCCAAGTAAGGACAGCAACTTGAACCTCTACTGAACCTGTATCACCTTCGTGACGTGCATATTGTGCAATGATTTCATTTTTTTTCTCTTTTGAGATTGCCATGATGTTTCTCCTTTTTATTTGGCTTCATCCGAGTGACAGGTTGGCATGCCTGTAACCAAGAAGAAGTTATTTGTCTTTACGACATTTCTTATTCTACCAATAACTAAGTTCTTTGTCAACTGATTTACTATTCTTACCGCAAAAGTGCTATAATAGTTATAGGAAGGATATCTAAGTTGACATCTTGAAAAGAGAGGTGATTACCATGCGTAAATTCTCGCAATATCTCCCCTACTATCTGGTCATATTTTTCTTTTATTGGCCACTTTATGAGCTGTTATTATGGACTATTACTAAAAACTATATCTTGAAGGAGCTCACCATCGGCAACGTTATTATCTTCTCTCCACTGGTGACTTTCATAGTATCACTATTCTACTCTTATCGTTTCAAGTTCTCAGTTTGGTGGTTAATTGGAGTTGGCTTGCTCTTTTGCTTTACCATCATTACTTTCGGAGAATTTATCCTTCTCTACTTCCTAGCCTATGAAATCTTTGCCCTCGCGGGTATGGCTGTCGGTGTAGCTATTAAGAATCTAGTGCAAAAACTGAAAAGGAAAAAACTTTCACAAAATCCTTGAAAAATCTCACAATCATGCTATAATAATGCATAGAGACAAGTCACTTATCCCCTTTCTACCAGAGAGTGCGTGGTTGCTGAGAACGCATAGGAAGACTAAACTGATACTACTCTACTGACTTTTATGCAAACATAAAACGGTGGCCACGTTAGAGCCAATCAGAGGTGTCCCTCTTTTTTGAGGAACATAAATGAAGGTGGAACCACGTTGCGACGTCCTTTTTAGGATGTCGCTTTTTTGTTTTTTTGATGAAGAAATCAAAAAGAGTTTCACTATAACTAAGATATTTAAATGATTTTAAGGAGAAAACCATGATCAAAATTACTTTCCCAGATGGCGCTGTTCGTGAATTCGAATCTGGCGTTACAACTTTTGAAATTGCTCAATCCATCAGCAATTCCCTAGCTAAAAAAGCTCTTGCTGGTAAATTCAACGGCAAACTCATCGACACTACTCGTGCAATCACTGAAGATGGAAACATCGAAATCGTGACACCTGATCACGAAGACGCTCTTGACATCTTGCGTCACTCAGCTGCACACTTGTTTGCACAAGCAGCTCGTCGCCTTTTCCCAGACATTCACTTGGGTGTTGGTCCAGCTATCGAAGATGGTTTCTACTATGATACAGATAACCAAGCTGGTCAAATCTCTAATGAAGATCTTCCTCGTATCGAAGAAGAAATGCAAAAAATCGTTAAAGAAAACTTCCCATCTATTCGTGAAGAAGTGACAAAAGATGAAGCCCGTGAAATCTTCAAAAACGACCCTTACAAGCTTGAATTAATTGAAGAGCACTCAGAAGACGAGGGTGGCTTGACCATCTACCGTCAAGGTGAGTATGTAGACCTTTGCCGTGGCCCACACGTCCCATCAACTGGTCGTATCCAAATCTTCCACCTTCTCCATGTAGCTGGTGCCTACTGGCGTGGAAATAGCGACAATGCGATGATGCAACGTATTTACGGTACAGCTTGGTTCGACAAGAAAGACTTGAAACTACCTTCAAATGCGCGAAGAAGCCAAAGAACGTGACCATCGTAAACTTGGTAAAGAGCTTGACCTCTTCATGATTTCTCAAGAGGTTGGTCAAGGGCTTCCATTCTGGTTGCCAAATGGGGCTACTATCCGTCGAGAATTGGAACGCTACATCGTCGACAAGGAAATCGCTGCTGGTTACCAACACGTCTACACTCCACCAATTGCCTCAGTAGAACTTTACAAGACTTCTGGTCACTGGGATCACTACCGTGAAGATATGTTCCCAACTATGGATATGGGTGATGGGGAAGAATTCGTTCTTCGTCCAATGAACTGTCCTCACCATATCGAAGTCTTTAAACACCACGTTCACTCTTACCGTGAATTGCCAATCCGTATTGCTGAAATCGGTATGATGCACCGCTATGAAAAATCTGGTGCTCTCACAGGGCTTCAACGTGTACGTGAAATGTCATTAAATGATGGCCATACTTTCGTAACACCTGAACAAATCAAAGATGAGTTCCAACGTACGCTTCAATTGATTATCGATGTTTACGAAGATTTCAACTTGACTGACTATCGTTTCCGTTTGTCATACCGCGACCCTAAAGATACTCACAAATATTTTGATAATGATGAAATGTGGGAAATGCTCAACGTATGTTGAAATCAGCTATGGATGACATGGGACTTGACTACTTTGAAGCTGAAGGGGAAGCAGCCTTCTACGGACCAAAATTGGATATCCAAGTCAAGACAGCTCTCGGTAAAGAAGAAACTCTTTCTACAATCCAGCTTGACTTCTTGCTCCCAGAACGCTTCGACCTTAAATACATCGGAGCTGATGGTGAAGAGCATCGTCCAGTTATGATCCACCGCGGGGTTATCTCAACCATGGAACGCTTCACAGCGATCTTGATTGAAAACTACAAGGGTGCCTTCCCAACATGGCTTGCGCCACACCAAGTAACCCTCATCCCAGTATCTAACGAGAAACACGTTGACTACGCTTGGGAAGTAGCTAAGAAACTTCGTGACCGTGGTGTCCGTGCTGATGTGGATGAACGTAATGAAAAAATGCAATTCAAGATTCGTGCATCACAAACTAGCAAGATTCCTTACCAATTGATCGTTGGTGACAAGGAAATGGAAGACGGAACTGTCAACGTTCGTCGCTATGGACAAAAAGAAACAAACACTGTGCCAGTAGATGAGTTTGTAGCAGCTATCCTAGCTGATATCGCCAACAAATCACGAGTTGAGAAATAAAATGATCACACCTGGGATAAAAATTCCAGCTACCTAAAAAGAGAGTGGGACAGAAATCGGTAATTCGTTAGAATTCGATTTCGTCGTCCCACCTCCGCACAGTTGAGTAGGGCTGTAAAAGCTGATGAAGTCAGCGTAGTAGAGCCCACTCAACCACTGCGTCTTGCTCGACAATCCAAAGACAATTGAGAGGCTAGGACTTTTGTCCCAGCCTCTTCTTTGTTTAACCTGAGCTAGTAGTGATTGGTCAAACCACCACAAATAATATCCTCATCAACAATTCTTTCTATCCATTAACTTTTGGATATAGGATATCCTCCCAAGATTTGCTTCCATGAGTTAGATAAGTTGACTATCCTCAGTCCTTGTCTGCTTCATTTTCTTTTGCGCGATCGTTTTGTAAATCTTTTTCAGAGAGTTTTTGTTCGATATACTTGTCAATGTTTTCGTAAAATTCCTTAATCGTCTCACTATCTAATTTTGCCGAATTATGGAATTGCTTGACTTTCAATTGAACAGATTGAATACCGTAAGAGTCTTGTTTTTGGCGAATAGTTTCTAATTCTTCTTCTGAAATCGGATCTCCAACAACTGTCAAGACCAATTCATTATTACTTGACTTGTAGACTTGATTAATGATCGTATGATTGGCGAACTCATTTTCTACAAACTGTTTGATCCCTTCTTTTCGAGCTTGATCCATCGTCAGAGTGACTGCTGAATAGCTGGCTGGAAGGACCAATAATACAATCAAGGAGATCAACCCAATTTTCATTTTAATGTTTAGCTCATTAAATGAACTTAAGGGAGATTTTCTCATCAAAAATCTTGTTCCAACAATGTTGATTAACATGATAAAGACACAGTTGATCAAGAAAAGATAAAGAGCCCCAAATAAAAATCGTACATTTCCATTAGCTAAACCATATCCTGCAGTGCAGATAGGTGGCATCAGAGCTGTTGCGATGGCTACTCCTGGTACGATATTGTTTGCTTCTTTTTTCCTTGAACCAATGACACCTGCTATCCCACCAGCAATAGCAATGAGAACATCCCAAATGGTTGGAGAGGTTCGTGCAATCAACTCGCTACTTGCATAAGATAAGGGAGAAATCCAGAAATACAGAGTCGAGACAAGCAAACTGACCAATACTTGAGTAAGTAAAACCTGTAGAGATTGCTTGATTAAACGCGTATCAAAAATAGCTAAACCGAATCCCAGTCCAACAATCGGTGTCATAAGAGGGGAAATCAGCATGGCTCCAATAACGACTGCTGTTGAATTCATATTTAGACCTATAGAGGCAATAAAAATCGAACACATCAAAATCAGTGTATCTCTCAATCGAACATGAAGGTCATCATATAGTTTCTCGCGGAATTCACGTGTTGAATAGTTTCCGGACATTGGTTACTCCTTTTATTTCATATAATCTTGTTTCTGCATGGATGATGGTAGAGAGACTTCTGTCCAAACTGACATATTTTTATTTCTCATCTGTCATTCTTTTGAAAATTATCCTTTATACTCAATGAAAATCAAAGAGCAAACTAGGAAGCTAGCCGCAGGCTGTACTTGAGTACGGTAAGGCGACGCTGACGTGGTTTGAATTTGATTTTCGAAGAGTATTAAATATCCATCAGTCCATCCTACATATTATATCAAAAATTTTACAGTCTTTCTCTGAAGAAATCAATTCATTTAAAAGATAGAGAAAGGAAGAAATTTTTGTATCCTTATCCGAAGAAAAAGAAAAATGATATCTCCTCTGAAAGTAGATACCTTTTTAATGTTTAAACATGATGAGTTTGTAGCAACAATCCTAGCTGATATCGCCAACAAATCACGTATTGAGAAATAAGAGATAAAACCTGGTACAAAATCCCAGCTACTAAAAAAGAGGATGGGACAAAAGTCCTAGCCTCTCAATTGTCTTTGGATTGTCGAGCAAGACGCAGTGGTTGAGTGGGCTCTACTACGCTGATTTCATCAGCTTTTACAGCCCTACTCAACTGTGCGGAGGTGGGACAACGAAATCGAATTCTAACGAATTAACGATTTCTGTCCCACTCTCTTTTTTGATGTTTCTGTTTTTACATTTGAACAATTCTACGATAACTTCTTGAAGTAATCATAAAGATAAGTACGTAGATGAGGGCAAAGATACCACAAATAGAAAGTGTTACGGTTAACATCATGGCTGTATCGATAACTCCGATAACCTTGAGAATCAAACTTAACATGTGATAAGCAAAGGCCAAATGTAGAAAGGCGAAGATTAGCGGAAGGAAGAAGACAGTCAAAACTTGCTTGTTAATAGTTTGCTTGATTTGTTTTTGGTCTAAGCCAACTTTTTGCAGGATAACAAAGCGCTCACGGTCTTCATATCCTTCAGAAATTTGTTTGTAGTAGATGACCAGAACGGTTCCGACCATAAAGATAATGGATAGGAAAATACCAATAAAGAAGACACCGCCAAAGAGGACACTCATTTGAGCACTAGCATCTGCTAGATTGCTACCATACACATAGCTACCTTCAGTGTTTAATTGAGCATTAAACTTTTGTAAGTATTTTTCATATTCTTCAGCGACCTTGATTTGTTCTTCTTCACTGATATTTACATTCATCCCACCGTAAAGCTGATTATAGATAGCCGAATCTGAGAATTGGTCCAAAAAGGCTTGTAAATCTGGAACAACAAGATAATTGTAATCAGCAGTAAAAATATTAAACTGATTTGGGACATGGTTCACAATGAAATCTTTAGTAAATTCTTCTTTTACAGAAAATTGATGGTCATTTAAAGTTAGATTTTTCTGTCCTTTTAGTCCATCATTCTTAGCAAAGAGTCCGACCTCATTGCCTGATAGAGAAAGTTTTTGACCAGTCATATTTTCATAATCTTTTTGGTCAAATACCATGAAAACTGTTTTTGGTAGGACACGGTTTTGTCCTTTTTCAAAAATGGTTAACTTAGTTCCTTCTTGATTTGCAACACCAAAGTTACTGTAACGAAGAACTTCTTTCTCTTTGACACTATAACCTTTGTCACTTGCAAACTGGCTCAAGAGTTTGTCCAAATCTTCTTTTTCAACATTTTGTCCAGTAATCCCAAAGTCATGCGGATTCATCACTTTTTTAAAGCTTTCTGAGGCATTGAAAATGCTTGTTGCTGCTGACATGGTTACTAAAACCATTGTTGACAAAATTGCGATAGTTGCTAGTCCAACCGCATTTTTCTTCATACGGAAAATCAAGTTGGACACTGAGATGAGATTATTTGGTTGGTAATAGTATTTTTTATTTTTCTTTAAGATTTGAAGGAAAACTGTAATCCCTGCATTGAACAAAAGATAAGTACCAAAGATAACCAGCAAAACAGCTAGGAAAAATGTTGTTAGGGCTGTAAGAGGATCTTTTACTGTAAGGGCAAGATAATAGCCAATCCCTAAGCTAATGGAACCAAGAATGGTTTGGAGAAGAAGGAAGCGACCTTTTTTCTCTCCGCTTGCTTTCTCACGCGAGAGCTGGAGGGCATTCATACGGGCGATTCGAAGGGCATTCAGAAACATGAGGCCTAGGAAAATCAAACCAAAGACAACAAGTACTGTAATGACAACTTTCATCTGGAAGGTAGCGACCATCTCAACCTTTAATTTCATCAGTTTAAGCAAGAAGGCGAAATCAACTTGTCAAACAAGGCTCCAATACCGATTCCTGCTCCAACAGTTAGAATTCCAAATAGCACCAACTCTTTAAAGGTCATACTGATCAGATGACGCTTCTCCAAGCCCAACATACCATAAATCCCCAACTCCTTGGAGCGGTTTTTCATAACAAAACTATTGGCATAAAGGACGATAATGGCTGACGCAAGGGTGACGACAAACATACCAAATCCTAGAGTAGCTTGAATGGTGGATCCTCCACGGATTTCCGCAATCTTGGGATTGAAGGTCAGAGAGTAAAAGAGATAGCTGATAGTGACTGCCAAAATGACAGCCAAAGCAAACGGATAATAGAGTTTGCGGTTTTTGATTAAGTTGGATATGGCCAACTTATTGGTTAATCGAAACATACTAGCTCACCTCACTTGCCATAACAGTCAAGGTGTCAGAGATTTCTTGGAACATCTGACGATCCGTCTTTTCACCACGATAGATTTGATTATAGAGAATACCGTCCTTGATGAAAAGAACACGTTTTGCACGGCTAGCAGCTGCTGTTGAGTGGGTCACCATGAGAATGGTTTGCCCTTGCTCGTTGATCTGATCAAAGATATCAAGGAGGGCTGCAGATGATTTAGAGTCTAGGGCACCTGTTGGCTCGTCCGCAAGAAGAATTTCTGGTTCTGTGATGATAGCCCGTGCAACTGCAACCCGTTGTTTTTGACCTCCAGAGATTTCATAAGGGTACTTCTCCTGCAATTGATTGATGCCAAGATTTTCGGCCGTCACGACCAATTTTTTCATCATTTCTGTAATAGGCTTTCTAGACAATACCAAAGGGAGTAAGATATTGTCTTTAACAGAAAGCGTATCTAACAAATTGAAGTCTTGGAAGACAAAGCCTAACTTTTCACGACGGAAGCTTGATGCTTCAGAATTTTTAATGGTGGCTGTGTCAGTTCCGTTTAGGAAGACCTGCCCACGCGTTGGCTTGTCAAGCATAGCAAGAATATTGAGTAGAGTAGATTTTCCAGATCCAGATTCACCCATGATAGCGACGTAGTCGCCTTTTTCAACGGTAAAGTGAATATCTTTCAGGGCTTCTACTTGGTTGCCTTGAAAGCGAGTTTTATAAATCTTTTGAACGTGTTTTACATCTAATAGTGTCATTTTAACTTCTCCTTTTTAATATCCCATTAATTGAAACTGAGCTTGCATCATTTGAATGCCGAGCTCAACTCGCTCGATATCCTTTGGACTTGGCTTAGTTGTTTGTTTCTTTTGTAAAATTGTTTTCATGGTTCCTCTCCTTTTTCTTTATGCTCTAAGTTTACTCCAAAAAAAGATGGCTTGCCATAACATAACCTTACAAAAGAGGCCTTTAATCTTACATTTTTGTAAGATTAAACTATTTTATACTCAATGAAAATCAAAGAGCAAACTAGGAAGCTAGCCGCAGGCTGTACTTGAGTACGGCAAGGCGAAGCTGACGTGGTTTGAATTTGATTTTCGAAGAGTATTATCTGATTGGAGCCTTTTTTCTCACCATATCAAGGTCTAAAGAAGAGAGTGGGACAGAAATCGGTAATTCGTTAGAATTCGATTTCGTCGTCCGACCTCCGCACAGTTGAGTAGGGCTGTAAAAGCTGATGAAATCAGCGTAGTAGAGCCCACTCAACCACTGCGTCTTGCTCGACAATCCAAAGACAATTGAGAGGCTAGGACTTTTGTCCCAGCCTCTTCACAATTCTTTTCATTCAATCAGTAAATTCACTTCGGAGAACTTAATCCGCACGGTTGTTCCTTGACCAAGCTCGGATTCTATTTGAATCTGATGTCCTAATTCTTGGCTGATTTTCTGGGTTAGATAGAGCCCAAGTCCAGATGACTGCTGGGTCATTCGACCATTATATCCTGAAAATCCACGTTCAAAGACTCGTAACCGATCACTGTTTTTGATACCAATCCCAGTATCTTTGATGCAAAGATCTGAACCATCCATGAAGATTTCAATCCCACCTTCATTTGTGTACTTGAGGCTATTTGACAGGATTTGTTCAATGACTACCAACAGCCATTTCTTATCCGTCACAATCCTTCTATCCAAGTCATGCAGATCGATACTAAGACCTTTCTGGATAAAGAAAATGGCATATTTGCGAATGACTTCCTTGACCAGATCTTCTATGTTTTCTTTCTTCAACACCAAATCATCATGGAAGCTTTCTAAGCGTAGATATTGGAGTACGAGATTGGTATAGGAATCAATCTTAAAAATTTCCTGCTCCAACTGTTGCTTCAGTTGGCGATCCGCCACCTCATTCACTAGGAGTTTACTGGCTGCAATTGGTGTTTTTATCTGATGAACCCAGAGTGTATAGTAGTCTACCAAATCATTATAGCGGTTTTCAGCATCCGATTTCTTTTGATAGAGTTCAGATTCGCATTTCTCTAATTTTTCAGTTAGAAGGACTTCCATTGGTGACTTAGCTTTTCTTTCGCCATAGAGCAATTCCTTACGATAACGTTGCAATTCTATCAAGAAATCAAATACCAAAAACAAAAACGTCAAAAATGTAGATAGAAAGAAGAAATAGTTAAAGTAGGGCACTTGGTTATCAAACAAGATTTCAAAGAGAAAAAGCAAACCTGTAAGCGATAGAATAAAAGCAAAAAAACGGCTACGCGAACGGATATAAGCTAGAAAAAAACTTTTAAGTTCAATCATGTTTCAATCCATACCCTATCCCTTTCTTCGTTTCGATAAAACCAATCAAACCTTCTTCCTCCAGTTTCTTGCGCAAGCGAGCGACATTAACAGATAAGGTATTGTCGTCGATAAAAAGTCACTGTTCCAGAGTTCCCGCATCAAATCATCACGCGCTACGATATTTCCTGCATGCTCAAATAAAACTCGTAAAATCTGAAATTCATTCTTGGTTAGGCTGATAGCTTTGCCATTGACATGCACATCCATAGACTTGGTATTGAGAATAACTCCAGCATACTCTAGGAGACTTTCATCTCGTCCAAATTCATAAGAGCGGCGCAATAATCCTTGTACCTTAGCTAAAAGGACCTGCTGGTCAAAAGGCTTGGTCACAAAATCGTCAGCTCCCATATTAATAGCCATCACGATGTCCATAGCCTGGTCTCTAGAAGACAGAAACATAATAGGAACTTTGGAAATCTTGCGAATTTCCTGACACCAATGATAACCATTAAAGAGAGGCAATCCAATATCCATGAGAACCAGATGAGGCTCAGACTGAACAAATAGCGTCAGAACTTCCATAAAGTCTTCTACCATGACTACTTCAAATCCCCATTCGGAGAGCATTTTCCCAACTTGCTGACGGATTACTGGATCATCTTCTACTAGTAAAATCTTGTGCATCTGCTCCTCCTTTTTTTATATTATAGCAAAATTCTTCTGACTACTAGCGAAATTGATGCAAATGTGATATGATAAAAGTTAAGAAAGGAATTCTCATGGCTAATATTTTTGACTATTTAACTGATGTTCAATACGATTCTTTTTATGATCTTCCCTTAAATGAACTGGATGTACTTGCTTTGACAGAGCTGACTTATCTTCCTTTTGATAACTTATTGGACCAGCCTGTCAATCGTTTAAGCGATGTCGCAACACGCGTCCCTCGAGAAAGTACCATGTTGACCAATAAAGAACGGCTTCAGCTCCTCGATCAGTTATCCCAACACAAACGTTTTAAAAATAGCAAACTTTCTAATTTTGTCAACGAGGTCGACACAGAACTTCAAAAGCAGTTTGCTGCTATGACCTATCGTCTGAACCTAGATACTTATCTGATTGTCTTTCGTGGCACAGACGACAGTATTATTGGTTGGAAGGAAGATTTCCATCTGACCTATATGAAGGAAATCCCTGCCCAAAAGCAGGCTCTTGAATACTTGGAAGATTTCTTTACCCAACATCCAAACAAAAAGTCATGCTTGCTGGACATTCTAAAGGTGGGAATCTAGCCATCTATGCTGCTAGTCAAATCCAACCTGAATTGCAGGAAAAGATATCTGCGATTTATACCTACGATGCCCCTGGTTTGCAGGCTCATCTGACTGAAACCACTGGTTATCAAGATGTTATTCCAAAAATTCGCCGCTATGTCCCACAGGGATCTGTCATTGGCATGATGCTAGAAGTCCCTGATACACCTATCGTCGTCAAGTCTACAGCTCTCGGCGGTATCGCCCAACACAGTACCTTTAGTTGGCTGACAGAGGGACACCACTTTGTCCAACTAGAGGCCATCAGTAGCGAAAGTCTCCAAATCAAAGACACTCTCAAAGAATGGGTGGATAGTGTGCCCGATGAAGAACTAGAACTCTACTTTGATCTCTTCTTTGGTACCATTCTAGAATCTGGAATCAGCTCCATTAATGAACTGTCTTCTAAAAATGCTATTGACCATGTTCGACAACTTGTTTCTCAAGCTCAGACTCTAGAGCCTGAGCAAGTTGAAATCTTAAAAAATCTGACACAACTCCTGCCGGATGCTCGTTTCCATGCCTGGAAAAATCATTTTTAAAAAGTTAAAAGTCCCTTCTTTTATGGAGGGACTTTCTTGTTGATTCCTTATTTTGTGCTTCTGTGTTATACTAGAAACTGTAAATCTATGAAAGAGGAAATCCTATGAAAATCCATAAAACTGTGAATCCTGTCGCCTATGAAATACTTATTATCTTGAAGGGGAGCAACACCTGATTGTAGTCGATCCTGGTAGCAACTGGGAGGCCATTCGCAAGACTATCGAAACCATCAACAAACCGGTCTGTGCCATTCTTCTGACCCACACTCACTACGACCATATTATGAGTCTTGACTTGGTCAGAGATACTTATGGAAATCCTCCAGTCTATGTGGCAGAAAGTGAAGCTTCTTGGCTCTATACCCCTGTTGACAACCTTTCAGGTCTCCCTCGTCACGATGATATGGCGGATGTCATCTGCAAACCAGCTGAACACACTTATGTCTTTCATGAAGAATACCAGATTGAAGAATTCCGCTTTACAGTCTTACCAACGCCAGGCCACTCTATCGGTGGAGTTTCATTGGTTTTCCCAGATGGACACTTGGTCTTAACGGGAGATGCCCTTTTCCGAGAAACCATTGGTCGGACAGATTTGCCAACTGGTAGTATGGAACAACTCCTTCATAGTGTCCAAACCCAGCTCTTTACTCTCCCAAACTACGATGTCTATCCAGGGCACGGACCTGCTACTACCATCGCTCACGAAAAAACTTTCAATCCATTTTTCTAAAACATAAAAAGAGGTTGGGACAAAAGATCCCGACCTCACTTTTTATTAGTAATCAAACTTTGACGCGGTAGCTGATTGAACTTTTTGTTCGTCTTTTAGACTCCAAAAATCTCCTAATCATCCTCGCGGGGCTGGGACTACGAAATCGAGACTTTGTCTATCGATTTCTGTCCCACCGCCTTTTTGATTACCAAATAATCACACGGTCTTCTGGTGAGCGCCACATTCCGTCACCTTCTTTGACATCATATGTTGTAAAGAAGTCATCAAAGTTTGGCACTTGGACATTGACACGAAGTTTAGCTGGTGCGTGTACGTCAACACTAGCCATGAGTTTCATCAACTCTGGGCGGCCTTTCATACGCCAGATACGAGCAAAGTTATGGAAGAACTCTTCAGCTGAGAAATCTGGTTCTCTCTTAGCAGCTTCAAGCGCTGCAGCGATTCCTCCAAGGTCGGCAACATTTTCGGATACAGTTAATTTCCCATTGATTTTTGCACCGTAAGATTCTTGGCCATCAAACTGGTCGATAACCTTCTGTGTTTTTTCTTTAAAGGCTACGTAGTCGCTCTCTGTCCACCAATCCTTGAGACTTCCATTTTCATCAAAGGAAGCTCCATTAGTATCAAAGGCGTGAGAAATTTCATGGGCAATAACCGCTCCGATACCACCATAGTTGGCAGAAGATGACTGATGCAAGTCATAGAATGGAGCCTGTAAGATAGCAGCTGGGAAGACAATCAAGTTCTTTTGTGGATTGTAGTAGGCATTGACCATATGAGCAGGCATTCCCCACTCCTTGTAGTCAACCGGCTGATTCCACTTGCTCCAACTGTGCTTGATTTCTACACGCGCAAAGGCTAGAGCATTCTCAAAGAGACTAGCAGATTTATCTACAACCTTGTCCTTATAGCGGGCTGGCAGTTCTTCTGGATAACCGATATAAGGCTTGATGACATTGAGTTTGACGATGGCTTTTTCTCGAGTTTCAGGAGTCAGCCAGTCATTTTTAGCCAAACGCTCCTTATAAACATCAATCATGGTCGCCACTTTTTTCTCTACGTCTGCCTTGGCTTCTGGAGAGAATTTTTCGTGGGCATACCAAAGACCCAGGGCTTGTTTGAATGGTCCTTGCGCTAAGTGGTAAGCAGCCTTGCGTTTATCTTGGGCTTCTGGAACACCTGAAAGAGCACGGCCATAAGCACCTGACAAGATACGAATCTCATCTGTCAAATAGCTCGTTGAAAGGTTGACCACACTCAAGATCAAGCTTGCCTTGAGCAAAGGCCAAGCTTCTTCACTATAGAATTGCTCTGCCCGCTTGCCAGAAACGTTCCTCATCTACGATAACCTTATCTGGAGTTTGACCAATCACTGCTTGGAAGAAGTCATCTAGAGGTAAGGCAGGCGCAAACTTTTTGAAATCTTCATAAGCATATGGATGATAGAGTTTGGCATATTCTGAACTTTCTTCGTTAGAAAGCACCACAGCTGCGATGCGACTGTCCAATTCCAATCGTTTCTCTAGCAAATCTTCGATTTCTTCATCTGAGAAGTTATAGGCTTTGAGGAGATTAGCAGTACTTTCTTTCCAAAGATTCAATAATTCCTCACGCTGTGGATGGTCTTCCGCATAGTAGGTCGTATCTGGCAAGATTGTTCCTGGAGCACTAGCCCAAAGAACATTGGTTCTAGCATCCATAAAGTCTGGTGATACACCAAATGGAAGGAAGTTTGGTTTACCAGCTAATTCAAACTCTGCTAGCTTTCTTGTAAAGTCCGCGAAGCTCTCCAAATCTTGGTATTCCTTAAGCATAGGAAGGACTGGCTTGATGCCATCAGCTTCTCGCTTGTCGAAATCTCTGACCATACGATGGTATTTGACAAAGTTTGCTAGGATGGGATCTTCAGGAACATCTTCTCCAGCCAACCACTTGTCAGTTGTTGTTAGCATCAAGTCTTCGATTTCTTCATCAAGGTCGATAAAACCACCTGTTCGCGATTTGTCAGCTGGAATGACCGCAGTCTTTTCCCACTCACCATTTATAGCATCATAAAAATCATCTTGATATCGTGTCATCTTGTTCTCGCTTTCATTTTTCACTTATTCTTAGCTTAGCAAAAATCCCTGGGGAATGCAATTAAAAATGCCGTCTCTTACTGATCGATTTCATCATTAATATTTTAAATTTTTACCAAAATTAACTTGACTTAAAAATAAAATTAAGGTATATTAAAATCCAGGAGGAATACAACTGTATGATACGTATCGAAAACCTCAGTGTCTCCTACAAAGAAACGTTGGCACTTAAGGATATTTCACTAGTGCTCCAAGGACCAACGATTACCGGAATTATTGGTCCAAACGGCGCCGGGAAATCAACATTATTAAAAGGTATGCTGGGCATTATCCCGCATGAAGGTCACACTTTTATCGAAGATAAAGAAATGAAAAAATCTCTCAAGAAAGTTGCCTATGTCGAGCAAAAAATTCATATCGACTACAACTTCCCTATCAAGGTAAAAGAATGTGTCTCTCTGGGACTCTATCCATCCATTCCACTCTTTCACACTTTAAAGCAAACCACTGGCAAAAGGTGGCTGAAGCACTAGAAATTGTTGGACTTTCTGACTACGCAGATCGTCAGATTAGTCAACTCTCTGGTGGCCAATTCCAGCGTGTCTTGATTGCCCGTTGTCTAGTTCAAGATGCTGATTATATTCTCTTAGACGAGCCCTTTGTGGGGATTGACTCTGTCAGTGAAGAGATCATCATGAACACGCTGAGAGAACTTAAAAAAGCTGGCAAGACTGTCCTTATCGTTCACCATGACCTCGGCAAGGTTGCCCATTATTTTGACCAGGTACTCCTTCTCAACAAGGAGCTAATTGCCTTTTGGTCCAACAAAGGAGACCTTCACCCAAGCCAATCTCAAACAAGCTTATGGTGACCGACTCTTTTTTTCAATGGAGGTGACCTATGATTGCAGAATTTATAGATGGATTGCAGAACTTCCACTTTCTCCAAAATGCCTTGATTACAGCTGTTGTGATTGGTATTGTTGCTGGAGCGGTCGGATGCTTTATCATTCTCCGTGGTATGTCCCTTATGGGAGATGCTATCTCGCACGCTGTCTTACCTGGTGTAGCTCTTTCTTTTATTTTAGGAATTGACTTCTTTATTGGTGCTATCATCTTTGGACTGCTTGCCTCTGTCATCATCACCTACATCAAGGGGAACTCTATTATCAAGAGTGACACTGCCATTGGGATTACCTTTTCATCTTTATTGGCTCTGGGCATTATCTTGATTAGTGTGGCTAAAAGCTCGACTGACCTCTTCCATATTCTCTTTGGGAATATCTTAGCTGTGCAAGACATAGACATGTATATTACCATCGGTATGGGAGCTCTCATTCTATTGATTATCGGGATTTTCTTCAAGCAACTCTTGATTACATCCTTTGATGAACTCCTAGCCAAAGCTATGGGCATGCCAGTTAATTTCTACCACTATCTACTCATGATACTCTTGACTTTGGTGTCAGTGACTGCTATGCAAAGTGTCGGAACCATCCTTATCGTAGCCATGCTGATTACTCCAGCCGCGACAGCTTATCTTTACGCCAATAGTCTAAAGACCATGATTTTTTTCTTTCATCAGGCTTGGGAGCTCTAGCTTCTGTCTTGGGACTTTTTATCGGTTATAGCTTTAACCTGGCTGCAGGTTCAAGTATCGTGCTGACATCTGCCAGTTTCTTTCTCATCAGTTTCTTTATCGCACCAAAACAACGTTATCTGAAGCTGAAAAATAAAAAAATCAAACAATAATGAGGGAGCCCCTCTGGAGGAATATAATGAAAAAATTAGGTACATTGCTTGTTCTTTTTCTTGCTATCATTGGATTAGCTGCCTGTGCTAGCGGAAAAAAAGACACAGCATCTACAAACCAAAAACTAAAGGTTGTAGCAACTAACTCTATCATCGCTGATATTACTAAAAATATCGCAGGAGACAAGATTGATCTTCATAGTATCGTGCCTGTAGGACAAGATCCACACGAGTACGAGCCACTACCAGAAGACGTCAAGAAAACTTCGCAAGCCGACTTAATTTTCTACAATGGTATCAACCTTGAAACAGGTGGAAATGCCTGGTTTACAAAATTAGTTGAGAATGCTAAGAAAACTGAAAACAAAGACTACTTTGCAGTTAGTGAAGGCGTTGATGTCATCTACCTAGAAGGGGAAAATGAAAAAGGGAAAGAAGACCCACATGCTTGGCTCAACCTAGAAAACGGGATTATTTATGCGCAAAACATTGCTAAGCAACTCATCGCTAAAGACCCTAACAACAAGGAATTCTACGAAAAAAATCTCAAAGAATACACTGAAAAACTAGACAAGCTTGACAAGGAAGCCAAAGAGAAATTTAACGCTATTGATGCGGACAAGAAACTCATCGTAACCAGCGAAGGATGCTTCAAATACTTCTCTAAAGCTTACGGTGTCCCAAGTGCTTACATCTGGGAAATCAATACTGAAGAAGAAGGAACACCTGACCAAATCAAGACTTTGGTTGAAAAACTTCGCCAAATGAAAGTTCCATCACTATTTGTTGAATCCAGTGTCGATGATCGTCCAATGAAGACTGTTTCACAAGACACAAATATTCCAATTTACGCACAAATCTTTACTGACTCAATTGCTGAAGAAGGTAAAGAAGGTGACAGCTACTACAACATGATGAAATACAACCTTGACAAGATTTCTGAAGGATTGGCAAAATAAACATTTAAAAAACGTCATTCTCCTTGTATTGGCGTTTTTTGTCTAATCAATTTTCGGTCAAACTATTGGAAAAGTCTGAACGTTTAATGTAAAATGAAAGAAAAAAGATTGGAGTAGCTTATGACTACATTCCTCGGAAACCCTGTTACGTTTACAGGAAAACAACTACAAGTAGGAGACAAAGCACTTGATTTCTCTCTCACAACGACTGACCTCTCTAAAAAAACACTGGCTGACTTTGAAGGCAAGAAAAAGATTTTGAGTGTCATCCCTTCTATCGATACAGGCATCTGCTCGCTTCAGACTCGTCGCTTTAACCAAGAATTGGCTAGCTTAGACAACACTGTTGTCCTAACGGTATCTATGGACCTTCCATTTGCACAAAAACGCTGGTGTGGTGCTGAGGGAATTGAGAATGCCATCATGCTTTCAGACTACTTCGACCACTCCTTTGGACGCGATTATGCCCTCTTAATCAATGAATGGCATCTGCTTGCACGCGCAGTTTTTGTTCTCGATACCGATAATACCATCCGCTACGTCGAATACGTGGATAATATCAACAGCGAGCCAGACTTTGAAGCCGCTATTGCAGCTGCAAAAGAACTCAACTAAGTCCAGCTCTTGTAGCAAGAAGCTAGAGAAATCTAGCTTTTTTTGGTATACTAGATGGAGATAATAAACAAGGAAATGCGAATGACACCAAATAAAGAAGACTACTTAAAATGTATTTATGAGATTGGCATGGATGTTCCTAAAATTACCAATAAGGAAATTGCTGCTCGAATGCAGGTATCTCCTCCAGCTGTAACTGAAATGATTAAGCGCATGCAGTCTGAAAATCTCATCTTAAAAGATAAGAAAAAGGGTACTTGCTAACCGATATTGGGCTAACACTTGTATCAGAACTTTATCGTAAACATCGTTTGATTGAGGTTTTTCTGGTCCACCATCTAGACTATACCAGTGACCAAATTCATGAGGAAGCTGAAGTATTAGAACATACCGTTTCAGACTTTTTTGTAGAGAGATTAGAAAGTATGCTAGGTTTCCCAAAAACTTGCCCTCACGGTGGTACCATTCCTGCTAAAGGAGAGCTGTTGGTTGAAATCAACAACCTACCACTATCAGAAACCAAAGAAGCTGGAACCTATCTCCTGACTCGGGTTCACGATAGTTTTGATCTCCTAAAATATCTGGAAAAACATGCCATCAATATCGGAGACAAACTCCAAGTTCAACAGTTTGATGATTTCTCTAATACCTTTACTTTGATTCACAACAATGAAGAACTCTTGGTAAGTCTAGAAATCGCCAAACAGCTCTATGTTGAAAAAATGAACTAAATACGTCACAAAAAAACCAAGCTAACAAGCTTGGTTTTTCTTATCTATTTTTTGTATCAAGGACGATAGTTACCGGTCCATCATTGACCAGTTCTACCTGCATATCTGCTCCAAAGACACCTGTTTCAACAGGAACCTCTTTGGCTAGTTCCTGGTTAAAATCTTGATAGAGGGCCTCAGCCATATCTGGTTTAGCGGCGCCTGTAAAGGCTGGACGATTGCCTTTTTTAGTATCGGCAAAGAGAGTAAACTGAGAGATGGAGAGGATTTCTCCTTGGATATCCTTGACAGATAGGTTCATCTTGCCTTCGTCATCTGAAAAGATCCGCATATTGACCAGTTTCCTGACTGCATACTCCAAATCTTCTTGCTGATCCTCAGGTCCAACACCCACTAGGAGCAAGAGTCCTTGTTTGATTTGACCATGAATCTGCCCCTCAATAGAAACCTGAGCTTGCTTGACTCGCTGAACGATGATTTTCATAGAAATCCTTTCTGACTGTATCGATCATACCTAACCATTGGTCCGTTTAACTGAGTACACTTCTGGTACACTCTTAATCTTATCAACCACAGTTGTCAACATTGAAAGGTTAGAAATTCCAAAGGATACATGGATATTGGCAAATTTCATATCCTTGGTAGGTTGGGCGTTAACCGATGAGATATTCTTAGTTGTATTTGATAGGACTTGCAAGATATCATTCAAAAGACCAGAACGGTTAAGTCCATAGATATCGATATGAGCCATATATTCCTTGGTTGAGAATTGGTCTTCCCATTCGACATCTAGTAGACGCTGCTCATAGTTTTCCTGTGAACGAAGGTTCATGCAGTCCACACGGTGGATGGCTACTCCGCGACCTTTGGTAATATAACCAACGATATCATCACCCGGAACAGGATTGCAACATTTTGCAATCCGGACCAAGAGCCCAGAAGCACCTTGGATAACAACCCCACCCTCATGCTTCACCTTAAGCGTGTCCTTGTTCTCTACCTTGACTTCGCCACCTTTGACCAATTCTTCTGCTTCTGCCTTAGCCTTGGCACGCTCTTCTTCACGACGTTCTTTTTCCGTCAAACGGTTGAAGACGGTAATGGCTCCGATTTCTCCAAAACCAATGGCTGCAAAGAGAGCTTCTTCTGTCTTGTAGCTGGTTTTTTGAAGGACTTCATCCATGTGGCGCTTGTCCATAAATTTATTGGCCACATAGCCGTTTTCTTGGAGCTGACTAATCAGCATTTCACGGCCTTTATTGATGGACAATTCTTTATCCTGGTTTTTAAAGAACTGACGAATTTTGTTGCGGGCCTTGCTGGTCTTCACCATGTTGAGCCAGTCACGGCTTGGTCCAAATGAATTTGGATTGGTGATGATTTCAACCTGGTCACCCGTTTTCAGCTTGGTAGTCAAGGGTACCATACGGCCATTGATCTTGGCACCAGTTGCTTTTTCCCCGATCTTGGTATGAATCTCATAGGCAAAGTCAATCGGTCCCGAATCCTTTGGAAGAGAACGAACTGCCCCGTCTGGAGTAAAGACGTAAATCTCTTCTGCCAGATAGTTTTCTTTGACCGTATCTACAAATTCCTTGGCATCATCCGCCTGGTCTTGGAGCTCCATCATCTCCTTGATCCAGTTCATCCCAATGGCAGATTCCTTGCTATTAACTTGGCCTTTCATTCCTTTTTGTAGGCCCAGTGAGCCGCAACCCCGTACTCAGCAACCTCGTGCATTTCCTTGGTACGGATCTGGAACTCGATCGGTCCTTTTGGTCCATAAACAGTGGTATGGATAGACTGGTAACCATTGGCCTTACGATTGGCAATATAATCCTTGAAACGGCCTGGCATTGGTTTCCATAGCTCATGAACGTAACCCAACATGGCGTAAACATCACTCTGAGTATCTAGGATACAGCGAATGGCAATCAGGTCATAGATCTCCTCAAAGCGTTTTTTCTTGTCCTGCATCTTACGGTAAATAGAGTAGATATGCTTAGGACGACCATAGATTTTTCCTGTAAGATTGCGCTCAGATGAATACTCCTCAAGCTTCGTCACAACTTCATCGACCAAGGCTTCACGTTCTTGACGTTTCTCCTTCATCATATGAGTTATCTTGTAAACTCTGTCGGATTGAGGTAACGGAAGGAAAGATCCTCTAGTTCCCACTTAACACTTGAAATCCCCAGACGGTGAGCAAGTGGTGCGTAGATTTCCATGGTTTCTCGGGAAATACGTTCCTGCTTGTCCTTACGAAGATGAGTAAGGGTACGCATATTGTGCAGGCGGTCAGAGAGCTTGACCAAGATAACGCGGATATCCTCTGACATGGCCATAAGCATCTTGCGGTGATTCTCAGCCAACTGCTCTTCTATAGACTTGTATTCGACCTTACCAAGCTTGGTAACACCGTCTACAATCACACGAACATCATGGCCAAACTCGCGCTCTAAGTCATCCAAAGTAGCATCTGTGTCTTCTACCACGTCATGCAAAAAACCACAGGCAACAGTGACAGCGTCCAACTTGAGCTTAGCCAATATACCTGCTACCTGGATAGGGTGGATAATGTAAGGCTCACCTGATTTACGATATTGGCCACTGTGGCACTCTACAGCATAAACCAAGGCCTTATGGACAAAAGCCACATCTTCTTTCGATAAATATTTTTGCGTTAAAGCGACGACTTCATCGCCAGAATAAATTACTTCTTTTGGCATGCATACTCTCCAGTTCTTCCTACCATTTTAACACTTTTTAGTCAATAAGAAAACTAGTAAAGTCTCCTTCTATCCGAGTTTCTAAACTTTATAAAAAAACACTACTAGAAAAACTCTAGTAGTGTTGTTTTAATTCAAATCTATCTTAGTAAACTGTCTTTTCAGTTTCTACGTCAAAGAAGTGAGCTTTGTTCAAGTCAAATCCAAGTTCCACAGTTGCACCAGCTTGTAAGTAGTCACGTGCGTCAACCTTAGCAACGAATTCATCTTTACCAACTTGGCAGTATAGGTGAGATTCTGAACCAAGCAATTCTGATACAGAGATAGTTGCTTTCACAACTGATTCTGGGAATGTTTCAAGGAAAGCAGGCTCAGCGTTCACGTCTTCTGGACGGATACCGAAGATCAATTCTTTACCTTCGTAACCTTTTTCACGAAGAACTTTCAAGCACCTTCTGGAACTTTCAAGTTAAAGGCGTCACCAACGATGTGGTCACCGATCAATTTTACGTTGATAAAGTTCATAGCTGGGCTTCCGATGAATCCTGCTACGAATTTGTTAACTGGGTTTTTGTAAACTTCTTGAGGAGTACCGATTTGTTCAACACGTCCGATAGTACCAGTACCAGCAGGGTTTTTAGTAGCTGACATGATAACGATACGGTCTGCAAGTGTCATCGCTTCTGTTTGGTCGTGAGTTACGTAGATAGTTGTAGCTCCGATACGACGGTGGATTTTAGCGATTTCAGCACGCATAGATACACGAAGTTTTGCATCCAAGTTTGACAAAGGTTCGTCCATCAAGAATACCTTAGCATCACGGACGATCGCACGACCCATGGCAACACGTTGACGTTGACCACCTGAAAGGTCAGCTGGTTTACGATCCAAGAATTCTTTCAATCCAAGAATTTCTGTCGCTTCTTGTACACGTTTGTCGATGTCTTCTTTGCTGTATTTACGCAATTTCAAACCGAAAAGCCATGTTATCGTATACAGTCATGTGTGGGTAAAGAGCGTAGTTTTGGAATACCATGGCGATGTCACGGTCTTTTGGAGCTACGTCATTGACAACAACGCCATCGATAGATGCAGTACCTTCTGTGATGTCTTCAAGACCTGCAATCATACGGAGAGTAGTTGATTTACCACATCCTGAAGGTCCTACGAAAACGATAAATTCTTTGTCTTTGATGTCCAAGTTGAAGTCTTCAACTGAATAGTGCTCGCTGTTTGGATATTTTTTGTAAATATTTTTAAGATTTAATTCTACCATTTCGGTGAACTCCTTTAATTTTTGATAGTTTTATTATAAATGAAAACGCTTTACATTTCTATGGCAAGGTGACCAAAAAAATAAAAAAGTTCTGTGCAACTTGCACAAAACTTTAAATAATATCTGGTAAAATCAATTGATAACACAAGGTCAAATCTGTCAATTCTTTCAACTGAAGCCCTGTCAATTCTTCCCATTTATCAATCTTGTATTGGAGAGAATTGCGGTGCAAATACAGTTGCTGTGCTGTTTTAGTTAGAACTGCACTATTTTCCCATAAGGAGAGAATGATTTCCTGAATTTGATCCTGATCCAAAATCATCTGGTGGAGATAATCTTTTATCAAACCAAGATCCACCATTTTTTCACCCATACTCCAAAGGTAGAGCTGAGAAAATGTATGGAATCCTTGATGACCTTGTCGCCACCAATTTTTGAACAAGTCACGTTCTGCTTTGATGAGATCTGTCAAACTCTGATTTCCTGTTTGCGACCAAACCTGCCCCAGCATAATAGACAGACGAACCCCAAAGTCGTACTCTACAGCTTCCAAGGTATCCATCAAGATAGAGCGAACAGAAGTGTATTTGTCCTGTTGGAGAACAAATAAGTAATCCTGAGCTCCCACCTGAAGCACTGTCTCGCAATTAGGAAAGAGGGTTCTCATCATATCCAACCAAGAAGTCAGGTTTTCCTGTTGGTAATAAGAAAGATGACAATAGACAACTTGTAGCTTTTTAAAACTCTGCGGTGCTTGTCCCTTGCCCTCAATCAAATAACTATACCAAGGATTGAGCGAGATCGTTTGCTCCTGCTGGGTTAAGAGAGCTACCAACTGTTTCTCACGTTCACTTAGTCCAACTTCCTCCAGTAAAATCCACTGTTGCGAGGAAACTGGTAGCGTAAGAAAACCTTCCTTATCAATTGGCTGGTCTACGATTTGAGCTTGTGGAAACCAGTCTAGTAATTCTTTTGCAATCATTTCCTAGCCCTCCACTTTTTGGATACACCAAGAAATCAAGGTTTCAAGGCGCTCCACATTTTCGGTCATATGAAGATAACCCATGACCGCTTCAAAACCTGTAGACATACGGTAGGTCACAACATCAGCATTTTTTGCCTTGGTATGGCTATTGGTATTGCGACCCCGTTTATAGATTTCTTCTTCTTTTTCCGTTAGGACTTCTTCTTCCAGCATGAGGGAAATCAAGCGTGCCTGAGCCTTGGCTGACACATACTTGGTTGCCTCTTGGTGGAGTTTATTGGGCTTGGTCATGCCTTTTAGGATGAGGTGACGGCGAATATACATAGAATACACCGCATCTCCTTCAAAGGCTAGCGCAATCCCGTTAATGAGATTGACATCAACCACGTGTCCACCTCACTCCATCCTTGGTATCCAGTAGCTTAATTCCTTGATCAGCTAGTTGGTCACGGATTTGGTCAGCTGTCGCAAAATCACGATTGGCACGCGCTTCTTGACGTTTTTGAATCAAGGCTTCGATCTCTTCATCCAAAACTTCCTCAACAAAGACAATACCAAAGACCTCTAACATAGCCGTAAGAGTTTCTTTAACCGCTGCATCATAGTTGCCTGAATTGATCCACTTGGCCATTTCAAAGACGACTGTGATACCATTTGCTGTATTGAAATCTTCATCCATGGCAGCTACGAACTTATCTTTAAAAACTTGCAACTCCCCCGCATCTACAGTTCCAGTAAATGGTTGCTCATAAGTGTTCTTGAGATACTTGAGATTGGTCTCGGCATCACGCACAGCCTTTTCCGTAAAGTTGATAGGTTTGCGGTAATGCTGAGTCGCAAAGAAGAAACGAAGCACTTGACCGTCGATCGTTTCGAGGGCATCGTGTACCGTAATAAAGTTACCCAAAGACTTGGACATCTTGACATTGTCAATATTGACAAAAACCATTGTGCATCCAGTAGTTGGCAAAGGTCTTGCCTGTCTTGGCTTCTGACTGGGCAATTTCGTTAGTGTGGTGTGGAAACTCAAGGTCAGCTCCACCACCGTGAATATCGATGGTATCGCCCAAAAATCTCCGTTGACATAACCGAACACTCGATGTGCCATCCCGGACGACCAGGCCCCCAAGGACTGTCCCAAGAAATCTCGCCTGGTTTGGCAGCTTTTCCAAAGAGCAAAAATCTACCGGATTTTCCTTGCGAGCTGTTTCTTCATCTGTACGGCCTGAAGCACCTAACTCCAAGTCTTCTAGGGTTTTATTGGCTAACTTAGCATAGTTATGGGATTTTTCCACACGGAAATAGACATCCCCTTGACTCTCATAGGCATAGCCTTTTTCAATCAAGTCAGAGACAAAGCGGATGATATCTGCCATAAACTCTACTACACGAGGATGACGAGTCGCAGGCTTAACACCAAGAGCCGTCACGTCTTCACGGAAGGCAGCGATGTACTTATCCGCCACTTCCTGAGGTGTGATGCCTTCTTCCTTGGCACGGTTGATAATCTTATCATCCACATCCGTAAAGTTAGAAATATAGGCAACCTCATAGCCACGGTACTCAAAGTAGCGACGAATAGTATCGAAGGCAACTGTCGAGCGGGCATTGCCCACGTGGATATAATTGTATACAGTTGGCCCACAGACATACATCTTAACCTTACCGTCCTCGATTGGGACAAATTCTCGCAAATCACGAGACATGGTGTCGTAGATTTTAATCACTCACTGACTCCTTTCTGTGTCTTACAATAAGCTTACAAACCAGACGACCTATGACTGGCTTCTCTAGCATGCTCAAGTTTATTGACGTAGTATTCACGTTTTTCTTCAACTTCATGGATAGTTGGTTCATCCTTTTGCCCGTGAACACGAACAATCTTAGCAGGAATGCCGACAACCGTCACATCACTAGGAACATCTGCCACAACAACCGCTGCAGCACCGACTTTGGCATTTTCACCGATTTCAACGGGTCCAATGACTTGGGCATGAGCAGAGATGAGAACACCTTTACGAATTGTCGGATGGCGTTTGCCACAATCCTTCCCAGTCCCACCAAGGGTTACCCCATGATAGAGGAGTACTCCCTTTTCAACGATAGCAGTCTCTCCAATCACGAGACCTCCCCCATGATCGATAAAAACACCTGAATCGATCTGAGCACCTGGATGAATCTCAATCTGAGTCCAAAAACGCCAAAACTGGCTGTGCATGCGAGCTAAAAGCTTAAAGCCGTGTTTCCAGAGAAAATGAGAGAGACGGTGGGCAGCCAAGGCTTTGACACCAGGATAAGTCAGCAAGACTTCCAAGGTAGTGCGAGCCGCTGGATCATTTTCTTTTACGATATCAATGGTTTCACGCCACCATCCCATACATTTCTCCTTTCTTATTCTGAGTCTTTTGGTGTTTCTGTAGTTTCTTTCTTAGGTTTGTGGTCCTTGTGGTGGTGACGAGGACGATCGCCATGACGATGACCTTTATCCCCTTTTTCTTCTGAACGTTCAGGTTTTGGCGGACGTGGCAAGAGTGCCTTCATAGAAGCATCTACACGACCTTTTTCATCGATCTTAATAACCTTCACATCTACAAAATCACCAATTTGAACTAAATCTTCTACATTATTAGTACGAGTCCAAGCCATTTCAGAGATGTGTACGAGGGCATCTGTCTTGTCAAAGAGGTTGACAAAGGCACCAAATTTCTCGATACGAACAACTTTGGCATGGTAGACTTCGTCCACTTTGGCTTCACGAACCAAACCAGCAATGATTTCTTTAGCACGGTTGATGGCATCTTGGTCGCTAGAGTAGATAGATACGTTACCTTCTTCGTCGATGTCAATCTTAACGCCTGTTTCAGCGATGATCTTATCGATGGTTTCTCCACCTTTACCGATGACAATCTTGATCTTATCCACATCAATCTTAATAGTATCAATTTCGGAGCTGTTGGAGCCAATTCTGGACGAACTTCTGGAATAGTAGCTTCGATCACATCAAGGATTTCAAAACGAGCTTTCTTGGCTTGAGCAAGAGCTTCTGTCAAGATTTCTGCAGTAATCCCTTGGATCTTAATATCCATTTGAAGGGCTGTAATCCCGTCGCGAGTACCTGCAACCTTGAAGTCCATATCTCCAAAGTGGTCTTCCAAACCTTGGATATCTGTCAATACTGTATAGTTGTTTCCATCTGAGATAAGACCCATGGCAATCCCTGCTACTGGCGCCTTGATTGGCACACCACCAGCCATAAGGGCAAGGGTGCCGGCACAGATAGAGGCTTGAGATGAAGAACCGTTTGATTCCAATACTTCTGCTACCAAACGAATCGCATATGGGAATTCTTCCAAGCTTGGCAATACTTGAGCAAGAGCACGCTCCCCAAGAGCACCGTGACCAATTTCACGACGACCAGGCGCACCGTAACGACCTGTTTCCCCTACAGAGTATTGAGGGAAGTTATAGTGGTGCATAAAGCGTTTCTTGTACTCTGGATCCAAACCATCGATGATTTGTGTTTCACCCATTGGCGCCAAAGTCAAGATAGAAAGAGCCTGAGTTTGTCCACGAGTAAAGAGACCTGAACCGTGAACGCGAGGAACGAAGTCAACAACCGCATCCAAAGGACGGATTTCATCGACCTTACGACCATCAGGACGTACCTTGTCTTCTGTGATCAAACGGCGTACTTCTGCGTGTTCCATTTGTTCCAAGATTTCAGCTACATCACGCATGATACGGTCAAATTCTTCGTGATCTGCATATTTTTCTTCGTAAACGGCTGTGACTTGGTCTTTCACTGCTTGAGTTGCAGCTTCACGCGCCAATTTTTCTTCAACTTGAACAGCTTTTTGAAGGTCGCTGTTGTAGGCTGCGATGATTTCTGCTTGCAATTCAGCATCTACATGAAGCAATTCCACTTCTGCTTTTTCTTTACCAACTGCCGCAACGATTTCTTCTTGGAAAGCAATCAATTCTTTGACAGCTTCGTGTCCTTTGAGAAGAGCTTCCAACATGATTTCTTCTGACAATTCTTTGGCACCAGACTCTACCATGTTGATGGCGTGCTTAGTACCTGCTACTGTCAATTCAAGAAGCGATTGCTCTGCTTGTTCTTGCGTTGGGTTGATGATGATTTGGCCATCCACATAACCTACTTGTACTCCAGCGATTGGTCCGTCAAATGGAATATCTGAGATAGACAAGGCCAATGATGAACCAAACATAGCTGCCATTGGTGCAGATGCATTTTCATCGTAAGAAAGAACAGTATTGATAACTTGCACTTCATTACGGAAACCTTCCGCAAACATTGGACGGATTGGACGGTCAATCAAACGCGCTGTCAAAGTCGCATCTGTTGAAGGACGTCCTTCACGTTTCATAAAGCCACCAGGAAACTTCCCAGCCGCATACATTTTTTCTTCGTAGTTGACTTGAAGCGGGAAGAAGTCCCCAGTTGCCATCTTCTTAGACATAACAGCAGCAGTCAAGACAGTTGACTCACCGTAACGTACCACAACAGAGCCATTTGCTTGCTTAGCAACCTGACCAGTCTCTACGATCAACTCACGACCCGCAAAAGTCGTTTGAAACACATGTTTTGTCATTTTAATCCCCTTTGGATTGATAAAATTATACGCCTTGCCTACAAAAATCAAGATATTTTGGACGTTTCGGCTTGCCGAACATTTCTGTAGAAAAATAGGAAGGTGACGCCGCACTCGATGAGTGCTAGGAAGCTTATCTTTTTTCCTAAGAAATGAGGCCCAAATTCAATTATGAATCTTTTTGATATTTCACTGGTACAGTGCGGACGGGAGGTAAAATTATCCAGTGGATGATTTTAGAAATCCAAGGAATTTCATCCCTAATTTTTAAGCCTGAAGTCTAAAAAATTCCGTCCTAGAAAATAACAGAGTTATTCTCTAGGATACCACGATAGCGTGAAATATCTTTTAAATACTCACTCCGTTCGTGTTTTTTGAGACACACATTATCAGATTTTGTTTAAAAAATAATCAACTTTAAACAAACTTCTATAACCTAAATACCCTCATCTTTGTATCAAGTACGTACAGAGTCTATTTTATCATATTTTTCTTAAAAAGTACGGTCTTTTCTATAAAAAGGAACCATTCTGCTATGAAAAGAAGAATGGTTTGCTTTTTATTATTTTAAGGTTGGTGATTGAACAAGGCATGGGTTGCTTGGTGAATGTACTGAGCAGTGTCTGCATTGTTCATGGTGTAGAGATGCACGCCTGCTACGTCTTGCGTTACCAAGTCCACGATTTGGTCCACGGCATAGGCAAGTCCTGCTGCTCTGAGTGACTCAGGGTCATTCTCATACTTGTCCAAGATAGCCTTAAATTTACGTGGGAGATGGATATTCTCACAAGTCTTCAAGAGACGAAGCGCTTGGTTACGATTGAGGATTGGCATGATCCCTGCATGAATGGGCACATCAATCCCTGCCAAGGTACACTTGTCTTGGAAATCGTAGAAACGCTCATTGTCAAAGAATAGCTGAGTGACAAGACTTGAACAGCCTGCATCCACTTTTCTCTTGAGATTTTGAATATCTGAGATTTGGTTCGGCGAATCCGGGTGCCCTTCTGGATAACAAGCTCCAACAATATCAAAGTGTGGCGCCTGTTCATTGATAAACTCAATCAAGTCTGTGGCGTAACGGAAATCCTTCTGTGGCTCAACACCTGGAATGATATCACCACGCAAAGCCAAGATTTTCTGAACACCAACCTTGTCCAAATCTCTAATGGTCTCAGCCACCTTATCCTTAGTCAAATAGATAGCTGGCAAGTGAGCAATGGTTGGGATCTCCAAGTCATTTTGGATATAGTCTGCCAAACGAACCGTCGTCTCTTTGATATTAAATTTATTATTACTAGCAGTCACACTGATGAAGTGTGGTGCCAAGCCCTGCATGTCTTTCAGGGCTGCAATAATTTTGTCATTGCCTACTTCTGGGTTTGGAGGGAAAACTTCAAATGAGAGGGACGGTGTTTGACGTGACATATGTATGAACCTTTTCTAGTTGATTTCTTACTGATCAACCGTGTAGAGAGAATTGTCTTTTCTTACAATTTCTCACGCGCAGCTTTCGCAGCGTCTACAAGGCGGATCAAGCTTTCTTTAGTTTCTGGGATACCACGTGTTTTCAAACCACAGTCAGGGTTGATCCATACTTTCTTGCTTGGTACTTTAGCAAGGATGGCTTCGATGGTGTGGTCGATTTCGCCTTCGTTAGGCACACGAGGAGAGTGGATATCGTAAACTCCAGGACCCACTTCTGTCTGGAAGTTTTGAGCTTTGAGTTCGTCCAAGATTTCAAGGTTTGAACGGCTAGCTTCAAATGAGATAACGTCCGCATCCATGTTGTCGATAGCTGGGATGATATCTGTAAATTCTGAGTAACACATGTGAGTGTGGATTTGTGTATCTGGTGCTACTGTTGAGTGTACCAAGCGGAAGGCTGGAATAGCCCAGTCAAGGTAGTCTTCGTACCAGTCGCTACGACGGAGTGGCAATTTCTCACGAAGAGCAGCCTCGTCGATTTGGATGATTTTCACACCTGCAGCTTCAAGGTCAAGAACTTCATCCTTGATTGCAAGAGCGATTTGAAGAGTAGAATCCTTGATAGAGATGTCTTCACGTGGGAATGACCAGTTAAGGATAGTAACAGGTCCAGTCAACATACCTTTAACAGGTTTGTCAGTACGGCTTTGTGCGTAGCTAGACCATTTCACAGTGATTGGGTTTAGACGAGTGACATCACCCCAAATGATTGGTGGTTTAACCCCACGCATACCGTATGATTGTACCCAACCATTCTTAGAGAAGAGGTAACCTGACAAGTTTTGACCGAAGTACTCAACCATGTCATTACGCTCGAATTCACCGTGTACAAGCACGTCAAATCCAACTTCTTCTTGCCATTTGATCCATTCGTCGATGGTTTCAGCAAGGAAGGCATCGTATTCTTCTTGTGACAATTCACCCTTACGGAAGGCCAAACGTTTCGCACGAACTTCTTTTGTTTGAGGGAATGACCCAATAGTTGTTGTTGGAAGAGCTGGAAGTTTGAAGGCATCTTCTTGGATAGCTTCACGTTCAGCAAAGGCTGGCAAACGAGTGTAGTCTGCATCTGTCAATCCTGCGATACGAGCACGAAGTTCCGCATTTTCACCAACACGTTCAGTCGCAAAGAGTTCTTTGTTTGCTGCAAGTGCCTCTGCACCTTGACCATTGCGGATAGCATCCAAGTCACGGATCTCATCCAATTTCAACTGCAAATGCAAAGTGGTTCAAGATAGCTGGTTCAAATTCTTCATTAGCTGTTGTAAATGGCACATGAAGAAGTGAACATGAGCTAGTCAAAACAATGTTTTCAGCTGGAATTTGCTCAAGAACAGCCAAGCTCTTTTCGTAGTTGTTGCGCCAGATGTTCTTACCATTGACAATACCTGCATAGAGAGTCTTGTCAGCTGGGAATCCACCCTTAACGAGTTCAAGAGTTTTCTTACCTTCAACGAAGTCAAGACCGATCGCATCTACCGGCAATTTCACAAGGTCAGCGTAGACGTCACGGACATCTCCGAAGTATGTTTGAAGCAAGACTTCAAGACCTTTCTTGTCAGCCAACAATTTGTTGTAAAGGTTCAAGAAGAGAGCTTTTTCTTCTTCTGTCAAATCTTTGACAAGAGCAGCTTCATCGAGTTGGATACGAGTTGCACCAAGTTCAGCCAATTTAGCAAAAACATCTTGGTAAGCAGCTACTAAGCTATCTACGAAGTCTTCTGCTTTCACGCCTTCTTCATAGTCTGACAATTGAAGGAAAGTGAATGGACCTACAAGGACAGGACGAGTGTTAAGACCAAGTTCTTTAGCTTCTTGGAACTCATCGAAGATCTTGTGACCAGCCAATTTTACTTGAGTGTCTTTTTCAAATTTAGGAACGATGTAGTGGTAGTTAGTGTTGAACCATTTCTTCATCGGAAGGGCACGAACATCCCCTTTTTCTCCTTGGTAACCACGTCCCAAAGCAAAGTAACGTTCAAGATCAGACAATTCTAAGTTTTGTACTGATGCAGGAACTACGTTGAAAAGGAAAGCAGCATCAAGGAAGTTGTCATAGTGAGAAAAGTCATTTGATGGGATTTCAGTGATGCCTTTTTCTTTGACGATGTTCCAGTGTTTTGCACGTAATTCTTTAGCCGCAGCCAAGAGTTCTTCTTCTGAGATTTCTTTTCTAAAGTATTTTTCAGTTGTAAATTTTAATTCACGGAATTCACCCAAACGAGGGAAACCGATAATTGTAGTTGACATGTTTTGTCCTCCAAAAATTGTTGTTGAAACTATCTTAACAGAAAAGAAACTGTCTGTATAATTGTAAAAAATTAGGCTTTGATATAGTTTGAAACTATATCTCGATTTAAAAGATAAAAAAAGATTTGGAGAAGATTCCCCAAATCCTTTGATAGATATAGATTGATAGCCTTTCAAGGTTGCTGTGTTCTGCGCAAAAAAATATTGAATTGAAAGCTACCTATGGCTTGTTATTAGAAAAGACTATAGGTTGATCCCCTTTTCACGGAGATTAGCCAGACACTCCTCATAGTAGGCATGGTCATGCTCGCTATAGATAGGACTGTTCAGCTTTTCCTCTGCTAAGTCTTCATAGGAAGGGCAAACCTTTCCACGGTAGTTCTTATCCAACCACTCTGGACTGACCTTGTAGCCACGGCTAGCCATCTCCTCCATGATCAAGCGATGATAGGCATAGAGACGATAGGGCGAGTGGGTAAAAACATAGTCCACCGTCGCATGCTTTCTGCCCCAGCCATTGCCACGCAGGGCGCAGCACTCTCGATGTTGCCCCAAGAGCTGAGGACGGGGAAGTTGTGAAATCAAAGCCTCATGCCAAAGTCTCATGGGAGTCTCCTTTCAGCAAGGTAGAATGTTGCAGATAAGCATTTGGGTATCGTTCAAGTAAATCTCTAGTCCTAACAATCAAGTCTTCTTTGGTGGCATGACCAGAGTGATAACGCTCCAGTAAGAACATATAATCCTTGCGTTCAGTCTCCGTTGCTTTCTTCTTGAAATAGCCCCAAATATGCTGAAAGGCATTGCAAACCTGACCCCTGTGCTCTGGAATCTGGCAGGCACGGTCAATCATCTCTTGAACCTGACTCACCTCCACCACTTCTTGCTTGAGATACTGGCGAATGTCCTTGTAAATATTGCTGGAATAGCTCAAAACAAGGTATTTGTTTTCCGCCCAGAGTTGCTGACAAAGGGCACGTTGATTGTTAGTTTCCATATTTCTCCTAACTTTCTACTAGTTCCCAGGAAATACGGAAACAAAGTTGTATCTATAAAATGAGCGAATTATGAGCGGAATATGAGCGAATAGATTTTTGATGAATCTAATGTTCACTTCTCTATATTCCTGAATAAATCTCTACTAATAATTGAATCTGATGTAAAACTTCTTGTTTCTTACGTTCACGAGCTCCTTGTCTACGAGAAGTCGGTGGAATAATCGAATCCAAGTCAGCTCCACTATTCTCAGCGTAACCACGTTGAATAGAACGATCAATGAATAATTGATAGTCTTTAACAAGATTTTCAGATTCTGCTAATTCACGAATAGCGACTGCTTTACGTTCTTTACCATAAGCATAAAATGCATTGATAATCTCATCATGGTCTTTCAGACTCGCTAAATCAGTATCATTGATAAATCCAATCACCAACTCTTCCTTAGCACGAATATCAATACTTGAGCGAATGACACGGCTAACTTCTGCTTTCATTGCTTCTTTAGATTCAGAGTTCTTCGATTTTTCTACAATTAATGCGAGGATATAGTCAAGATTTATCTCATCTGTTTTTAAGAGCTCAATTTCAAATTCAATATCTGAAAGGTCAACACCTAGGTCTTTCGTTCTTTCATAGTTTTTAAGGTTTAAGAATTCATCTCGAATTTCTACATAAGAACTTCTTAAATCTTGGAGATAACCTTCCGAGATAGGCTTATCAATCTCTTGAAACTCATCATAATTTCGAAGAACGTTATCAAGTTTCAGAAACTCACCAAATAACTTAACAAATTCTTTTTTATCATGTTCGGTTTCAATTTCTTGTGGATTAGGGAATCTTTCCAGAATTTCTTGACAGACTTCTGTGTAACCTTTGACCTTAATACCAGTTACCTGATCCACGAAACCATCCATGTATTCGCTAAAACTTTTTTCTAAGATAATATCAAGCTTATTAGTATCCCCAAAGGTTTTAATAGCTTCTTGAGTAGCTTTTTCTAAATCACGGAAACATACGATATTCCCAAATGGTTTAACCTTGTTAAAAAAATTCGATTAGTTCTAGAAAAAGCCTGAATCAAACCATGATAACGTAGGTTTTTATCGACAAAAAGAGTATTCATGGTTGGAGCATCAAATCCTGTCAAGAACATACCCACTACAATAAGCAAATCCACTTCCTTGGACTTAACTCGTTTAGAAAGGTCACGATAGTAATTTTGAAACTCTTTCCCATCAGTCGAAAAGTTGGTCTTGAACATTTGATTATAGTCGTAGATTGCCTTAGAAAGGAACTCTTTAGATGAAAGAGGCATGGCTGTATCTTGAGGGTCTAGCTCTTCATCTTGAATCTCGCCATACGCTGACTGTTCTTCATTAGGTGCAAAGCTAAAGATAGTAGCGACCTTCAAACGCTTAGTCTCTGGTAGTTCTGCTTGTTGTCTCTGAAGTTCTTCATAGTATAATTTCGCAGCTTCAATACTTTGAACAGCCAGCATGGCATTAAATCCAGATAGTTGTTTTTGTTTATGAGTATATTGTTGATTTCGATGCGTCTTATCATTATAAACTCTCAACAGATACTCTGTGATAGTTGCTATCCGTTCTGGATGTAAAAGGAGTTCCTTCTCCATCTTTTTGAGTTTCTTTTCATCAAGCTCTCGGCCGACTGCCTTTTCCGCTTCTCTATATTTATTGATTTCAGGCTTGATATAGTTGTAATCAACCTTGAACTTCAACACTTTTTTATCTCGAATAGCATCTGTAATAACGTAGTTATGAAGTTGTTCACCAAAAACCTCTTGAGTTGTTTCTCCCGTTAAACTATTTGCTGGGAAAATCGGAGTCCCTGTAAATCCAAATAAAGCATACTGTTTAAAAGCTTTTTTGATACGCTTTTGCGCCTTTCCAAACTGGGAGCGATGGCACTCGTCAAAAATCAAGACACATTTCTTACTGTAGATTTCATGATTTGGATTTGCTGTTATAAATTTATTTAACTTCTGAATAGTTGTGACAATGATTTTACCATCATTTTCTTCAATATTACGTTGGAGTTCTTTTGTATTGTTACTACTATTTACTGAATTTGGTTGGAATTTTTGATATTCCTTCATAGTTTGATAGTCTAGGTCTTTTCTATCCACCACAAAAATCACTTTGTCAATATAGTCCAACTCCGTTGCCAAACGAGCTGTTTTAAAGCTGGTCAAAGTTTTCCCAGAACCAGTCGTATGCCAGATATAGCCACAAGCATTGATTGTACCGAAATTCTTCATTTCATTTGTGGAATGAATCTTTCGTAAAATACTCTCCGTTGCTGCTATCTGATAGGGGCGCATGATGAGTAAGGTATTATCAGCATCAAAGACACAATACTTGGTTAAAACTTCCAAGAGAACTCGCTTACTCAAGAAAGTGACAGTAAAGTCTTCTAAATCGTGAATGGTTTTATTTTTACGGTCTGCCCATTCACAGGTGAATTCATAATGATTTTTATTTTGAGCTGTCGTATTTGCAAAGTAGCGCGTATAAGTCCCATTAGAAATAACAAAGATCTGAATGTACTTGTATAAGGAATTTTCACTATTGAAGCTTTCCTTACTATATCTATGGATTTGTTCAAAAGCCTCTTTAAGACTAACACCACGTCTTTTCAATTCAATCTGAACTAACGGCAGACCATTCACTAAAATAGTAACATCATAACGGTTGGTATGAATACCCACTTGGGTCACTTGGTTGATGACTTGCATACTATTGTTGTGAATATTTTTCTTATCAAGAATGAAAATATTTTTAATCCGTCCATCATCAAAGACAAAATCATAGATATAATTCTCTTGGATTTTTCGAGTTTTTTCAACTAATCCTTCATTGGGGCAGTCTAAATACTCTACTACAAAGCGATCCCACTCATCATCCGAAAAAGTCACCTTATTAAGTTTTTCAATTTGTACCTTGGCATTTGCTAAGAGCTCTTCAGGTGTATGAATATTTAAGCGTTCATAGTTGAGATGATTCACCAAATCAGAAATCAACTGATTTTCTAAATCAGCCTCTGTCTGATATTCTCTATCCGTGCGATACTCTGGTTGATACTCAGCCAAGAGAATCCCTTCATTCGTTTCCGCAATTACTTCATGTACTTTTGAATAATCAACCATAGCATGCTTCCTTTTTGTTTTAATTGAGATTCTTTCTCAAAATGATTAAAGACTTTATCTAGTAAAGTTTAATAATTGTTCTCTCCAGTATTCATACTGTTTCTGTCTTAGTTCGATTTCTTTTGGAAGACCTTCAGAAAGAGAGTTGGTTAAGGTGTTAAAATTGTCAAGAATGGAGACGATCCTCTCTTGTTCGAAAAAGGGTGGTAAGATAATCTTAATTTTTGCAAGATTTTTAGGGTAAAGTTCAACTACTTTTGTACCAAGTACTCTTTTTTCTTTTTGAATTTGGAAAAATCTAGTTCTAAAAAGATAGGCTAAAAATTTAGTATTTTGCTTAGTTCTGATTATACATGAATGCCCACCTATACAAACTTCCTCTTTCCCTAACCAAACCAAAGATTTACCAACATCCTCAACATTTTCAGACGTCGTCGCAACAATCAAATCACCAGTTTTAGCTTTTTGAAGTTTTCTTGCTAACTCTGAATTTATAAATGATTTTGTTCTCTCAGTCTCAATTCCATAATATGTATATATCTGTCCATAATGAATGCACGGAACACCGACATCCTGGAAATCTTTCTTCTGTAGGCCATTTCCTCGAATAATATCTCCCAAAGCTCCCAACTCCACTCGGATTGGACCAAATACCCACTGTAAAAGCTTGATAATAGCGGAGTTGTCCCACCTCTACTCTACTCTACTCTCAGTGTACTCGCCTTCGGCGACGAATGTCAAGAGTTTTTCTCTAAAATATTCGTACTGTTTTTGACGAAGTTCAATCTCTTTAGGAAGTCCAATATTCAAGTCGTTACATACCGTATCAAAGTTGTCTAAAACTTGAACAATACGAGATTGAATTTCGAGAGATGGGACTGGGATTCTAATTTTATCAAGAATAGCTTGAGTTAAACTCGGTCTTGTTGGATTAGTTGCCATTTCTTCTAATTTGACAGTTGTTAAATAATAATAAAAATATTTTGGAATAATCTGTTTATCATCAATTTCTGTATAGTAAATTGTATCGACATTCCAAAAAGCTTTTTCTAAATAGAATAAATTAGAGATAGAGCCTTTTCTAGGAATTAAAACTGTTGGCTTATCATAAGAATAGTCTGCAACAAACTCTCCCATTTCCCCACCACTTCCATATACTGGTATTTCTCCACTTGGAAGAACTTTCCAATCTTTCCCATTTTTCAATGTAGCAACATCTTTAAGAACTTTCCAATCAACCTGATAAACCTCCTCCTCAAAAGACAGAAGTTTATCTCGATAAAAAGAATATTGCTTTTTACGTGAGGTCAATTCTGAGGTCAATTCTGAGGTCAATTCTGTAACATACTCAGTCATTTTGTCAAGTATTTGCACGATTTTTTCTTGAATTTTTATAGGAGGGACGGGAATTAATAGTTTAGTTAATTTATCAGATTTTAACGCAGGTATACCGGCGCCGTGTTGAAAATCCATAAGATATTTTTGATTCATTTTTAAAAAATGATATACAAATCTATTTTTCACTTGAGTTTCATCAGGAAGTATATAATAGCAGTGAGCATTAGCCCAAAATTTAGTCTCTACAAAATTGACAAAACCTGCAGAAGCACCACCTTGACTTACAATAATTGTATTAGCTTCGACATTGTAATCATTAGTTCTTCCTGAATAAGTTTGTCCTCCATTATACGCAGGATATAATCCATCATCCATCAACAGATTCTTGTTTAGCTGCTTACCTTTATTAACAGAACAAACTTCCCCAACTCTTTCCACTCAACGGGACAGTTTTGGATTTCTTCTAGGATGTTCATATCATACTCCCTCATTTCTTTAGTACTTTTTCCCACTCCTCCACAAATCCAATATGATGCAGATGAATCACTGTTTGATAGCGTTTAATGAGTGCTGACAATTCACATAAAAATCCTTCATTCCATTTTTTCTTATCAGGGTAGAGACTTTTAACTGCGTAAAGTTGCGCCATTAGTCTATTTCTCAATTTACTATTTTCATTCATAAGAGCAGGGAGTTGACCAGGTATCTTTGTGAAGCTTGTGTAGTATAATCGATTATAATGAGCGCAGTAATTTCTTAAAACCACTGCAACTTCTAGATAGGTTCTAATTTGAGTGGACTTTATACCGACATTTTTAGCAATTTCTTGTTGAATATCTATCGGAGAATCTGCAAAAAATTTCGAAGTCATTCCAAAAGTAAAAAATTCTACTAAAACCCAAATAGGGAATTCTCCAGCATATTTTCGCTGATGATGCTTATAAATCGGGCTTTTCTGTCTATGGCTCAATTCTGTTTCAATATCTTCTAAAAATTCATCATGTTTATGAAATTTATTAAAATTAATTGCTTCTTTATAAGCTAAAGCTCCGTATTTGTTTCCATGATGATAGGCAACTTGAGTCCTAAAATACAACTCAATATCCTCTAAATACTTGAAAATAAGCAAACGTAACTCTGCATCAAAACAAGCAATTCCATAGATTTTCTCCAAAGAAACCTTACTAGAATCATACTTCTGCGTGTCTTTATCACGAAAAGGTAAAAAATAAGCAGTTAGCCGATAATAATTAACCTTTTGTAAAATATCAATCGCATACTCCTTTGATTTGATATCTTTACAACCGTGCTCAATTAATTTGGCTACCTGCTCATCCCAAGTTTTAAATTCTTTAATTTTCATAATAACTTCCGTATAAAAAAATGTCCGCCTTGTCACATCAAAGAGAGGTGGGCGGTCCTATTAATTCTATTATACCGTTTTTAGCAGATAATTCAAGGATTTTTTACTTTTTTTTAAATTATTTTCAATATAGCATACACAATAACCAATCACTAAAATAATGTCGAGATTATAGTAGGCAACTTTTTTCGACTGAGTTTTCCCAGCCATTGCACCGTGACGAGTGGTTGTCAACTGATAGTTGACAACCACTGTTTCATCCAATTCACCATCTTCAAAAATCGCCTTGATATATTTACTAATATTTTGCTTGGAAGTTTGAAAGAGTTCAGCTAGTTCTTGTTGGGTTAGCCAGACCGTTCCATTATCCAAGTGAAGCTCAATAGCGGACTTTTCTTCATCAGTTCTGTAAAGAATCACATCATTTGCCATGGCTCAATTCCTCTACAATCTTATCTATCTCTGCACGCAAGTGGTCAATCTTGGTAACAATCTCAGCAATTTCTTTATTGAGCACATCTATATCAATCTTTTCACGTGTATCTTCTTGTTCAACATAGGTAGAGACAGAAAGGTTGTAATCCTGCTCTGAACCAATCGCTTCATTATCAACAAGAGATGCTTTATAGTCAACACTTTGATAATTAGTGAATAACTCAACGATATGGTCGATATTGTCATCCGTCAAAACATTGTTATTGGTCTCTTTTTTGAATTCCTTACTCGCATCGATAAAGAGGGTTTTATTCTCTAGTTTATTCTTCGCCAACACTAAAATCGTAGTCGCAATAGAAGTCCCAAAGAAGAGATTATCAGGTAGAGCAATAACCGCTTCAACAAAGTTGTTATCTACTAGATATTGACGAATGGTCTTCTCAGCACCACCACGATAGAAAATACCCGGGAAACAAACAATGGCTGCTCGACCTTTGTTAGACAAGTGATTGAGACTATGCATGATAAAGGCAAAATCAGCTTTTGACTTAGGAGCTAGTTTACCCGCTGGTGCAAAACGGTCATCGTTTATGAGAGTTGGGTCTCCATCTCCCACCCATTTAACAGAGTAAGGAGGGTTTGAAACAATCGCATCAAACGGTTTTTCATCCAAATGTTGAGGATTTAAAAGGGTATCTCCTCGCTTGATATCGAAGTTATTGTAGTTGATATTGTGCAAGAACATATTCATACGAGCCAAGTTGTAGTTGGTCATATTGATTTCTTGACCAAAGAAACCATCCTCTAAGATATGATCTTCGTATTGTTTTTCATCTGAAGCAAGAGTGAACCCGACCCACATGTTGGGTCATAGACTTTGTTAATCTTGTCCTTACCAACCATTACCAAACGAGCAAGTAATTTAGAAACTGTCTGCGGAGTGAAGAATTCACCACCACTTTTCCCAGCATTACTCGCATAGTTTGAAATTAAGAACTCATAGGCATCCCCAAAGGCATCAATATCATTTTCCTCAAAGTTTCCAAAGTTAATGCTATTGATGCCGTTTAGGATATCAGAAAGACGTTTATTTTTTTCTGGAACAGTACCACCAAGGATGTTACTTCTCGTATCCAAGTTATCAAATAATCCTTTGATATCGTCTTCTGATTTGAATCCAATCGCTGATTTTTCAATGTCTTGGAAAATATTGGCTAAATCTTCGTTTAAATTTTCATTTTGTGAAGCATTCTTGACGACATTCTCAAACAATTGACTTGGAAGAATAAAGAATCCCTTATCCTCAACTGTCCCTGGTTTGAAATCTCGCTCAGCTTCTTGGTCACTCAAATCAGCATAACGGAATTCTAGATCCCCAGCTTCATGCTCAGCACAGTCAAAATAGTCGGCCATATGCTCTGAAATAAAGCGATAGAAAAGGATTCCTAGGATATATTGCTTAAAATCCCAACCGTCAACAGCCCCACGAACATCGTCTGCAATCGCCCAAATTTTACGGTGAAGCTCCTTGCGCTCTGCATTTTCTTTACTTGCCATTTTTACTTTCCTTAATTAATGTATTATCCTTTCTATTTTATCATATTTTAAGAAAAACCACTCGACCTGAATAGATCGAGTGGGGTTAGATAAATATAAAGCTTGATTGAGATGGTTATGATACGCTTTCTAGATAATCCATAAAATCTGGATGAACAAATATCTGGTTCTCAGCGTGCCTGATTTGTAGATTATTAACTGAATTTATAAATGAAATATCAGCATTTGAAAGAAATCCTAATGTGTTATTCAAACTATTCATGTTTCTTCCCCTAAAGTTTCTTGGTATTATTCTAATCAGAATTTTACTAGATATTGGATAGTAGATAAATGTATCATCTCTTCCTATACCATTGTCAGCGTAAGAAACTGAATTTCTAATAATATTATGCATCACAACTGGAGAGTCACTCGTAATAAATGGAACACTAGAATTATTGAAATATATTAACCAAATTTTTTTCAGCTAATACATCTGAAAGTTTATCCAGTCTATCTTTATCCACAATTAATGGGATGGTCATATTTCTTATAAAAATTATCTTTATTATATACAATATCACCTAATTTGCTTTTTTTATTATTTCTGGAGGTAATTGAAACCATTGAGATGTTTCATTGATTGTCTCATCAAACATAATCTCTCCATTCTTAAACCTACGTTCTAAAAATCCTGGTACTCTTAGTATTTGAAAAGAGATCATTTTAGATAATAATAAAAACTGAAAATCTGTCAAAATATCATTCTTTTTATTAGCTAATGTTAGCGAAGCAATTATATTGGTCATCTCTGGTCCATATAAAGGTTCAATCTCGCTTGAGAAAAATTTCTCCCAATGTTTAGAATCTTTTTTATCACTAACGTCATAAAAGTTTTTCCTAAACGCCACATTATCAACTGAATCTATAAAAAAATTTTATTAGATTTTAATTGTTTAACTGCTAGATTATAGCCTTTATTATTCAGATTTTTCTTACCGAATCGTTTTAAATAACTTTTAGGAACAACGTGCTGTTTAATATTTGATTTAATCATATACCTTCTATCTATCTAGTTCACTCAAGCCGACTTCTCGGAAACGAGATAGTATATCTTCTGAACTTAATTTTCCTGTTTTAAACTGTTCAAACATTCTTAAGAAAATAAGACTATCTATTATCAACACATTATTAGCCGCATTGCTAGCTACTTCAATAACATTATTGCTAACAGGTAGCCGTTCCTCAGGTTTTATATCCTTAAATCGATTCACTATGATTATCTTTTTAATTACGTCTGGAACAACTTCTTTTGTTTCTTCATAAATATGTCCGTGAGTCACTAATTGTGAAACATTTGATTTTTTTACATCTCTTGTTAACCCTTTGAATTCAAAAATGTAATGAATCCCATTTTTTTCGAAAGAATAATCTTCATTTTTTCTATCTTCAAATTCACTTTGAACATCACACATTATTTTTTTAACATTTCTATCAAAAATTACTTCTAATTCGGATCCTGATTTAAATAAAATTGATTCAAAACGTTTATTTTTCACGAATAATTTCTTTTTGAAATTTTTTTATTTTATCTTTAGACTCTACAATCTTTTTATTTTCTATTTGTATAACTTCTGACTGCTCACTATCATCAAAAAATTGTAGTTCTTGAAACCAATCAGGTTCCTCCTCTTCAGTTTTGTCCATCAAAATGTTTTGTATTAAGACTGATAACTCGTTATTGTTTGTAGCCTGTAGTGTAGTTAATGAATATCTACCACATGATACAAATACTAACTTTTCACTTCCATCAGAATAAATCATGTTCTCTGGTAGATTATAACCGTCATAATAATTTTTCACCATTTTTGGGGCAAAATAGAAATCAGCTGATAGTTTTGTATTTAACAAATTTGTATGAGTTTTTTCATAATACAAATCAATATCTATTGGTATAACTTTTTCTAAATTTTTAACCAAATAAGTAATAATATCTTTGAGTTGCTTCCAAGACGAAAAATCTTTTCCTCTACCATTAATGGATGTCGTATATTTTGTTTTAAATCTATTATTTGGAGGTAAAATATATAAGAATTTTGTCTTAGATGAGTTATAAACACTGGTTAATAGTGTTTGAAAGTCATTATCGCAGACTAGCGTTTCAAAATCCGTAATAGAAGAATGATTTAACCAAATTGACGAACTGGTCAAATCAATAATATTTAAATCATAGGAATCTAATGAATGAGCCTGTCCAAATGAATTACACTCCTTTACAACATAATCATTGTCATTACGCCCATTATAATTAATCAACTGTATTTCCATTCTTTTCCTTTCTAAATTACAACAAACACATTTCGCTCTCAATCCTCTTACAAAGATTATACTATGTTGGAGCCAAAAGTACTTTTTCTACTTCAAAGCACTTTTAACCTTCTTCTTGGTGATGAGGCGGTCATTTTTGTTGGCTAGGGATTTGAGTCGTGCTTCGAGTAAGACTTTTCTGCCTGTTTCGTTGCGGGTGTAGACGAGTTGGTAGTTGCCTATATGTGAT